>Ga0209491_10001186_pt1 | contig 51588 bp, 42 predicted proteins | sample BON02_FD_187213 | JGI IMG/M metagenome (GOLD analysis project Ga0209491, IMG submission 187213) | Freshwater microbial communities from Lake Bonney liftoff mats and glacier meltwater in Antarctica - BON-02 (SPAdes) (version 2) | ecosystem: Environmental > Aquatic > Freshwater > Ice > Glacier...
ACTTTTTGAAGAGAAGTAAAGGTAGTAACATTTTCCGTAGCGGATTAGGGGCTAGCCCCTAATCCGCTATTTTTATTACACCCTATACCTCTTAATCTAGGGGTTGCATTTACGACTTGAATTTAAGTATTCCTATGGCTTCTAAATCTGCTTTCTCTTTGGCGTCCTTGCGTATTTCTGTTTCTATACTAGGAGCTAGGAGCCGTTTATAGCTATCCTTTATTGCTATACGAATATGGTCAGCAGCATCTGCAGAGGAGCGAATGAAGATGCGTTCTAGTCTTTCCAGAGCTCTTTCTGTATCTATTTCCATCTTTACTTTGAGTAGACCTTCTTTCTCAGCACGCAGTATGGCAAGTAGTCTATGGCTTGGCAGTCGGTTTACACTCTGGTTGAAATCGAAATAATCTTTGTACTTCTGAGCATCAGCGGTTTTCTTTTTATCTACTTTGCAGACGATCGTGGCGTGTCTTTCGTAGCTGGTTCTGATGGCATTTCGGGCAGCAGAGCTTTCACTTACCCACTCTGCTATGATATGGCGAGCACCTTCCAGAGCATCGTCTGCAGATAGGCCTTTACGTGCATATCGGAATGCTTGGTTCATAATATCGTTTTGCTGCTGACTCATGATTATTTTGGCAAGAGGTTCTAATCCGTTTTCTATAGCTACAGTAGCTTTGGTTTTTCTTTTTTGCTTGTAGGGTAGGTAGAGGTCTTCTAGTTCCTTAGGATCGTAGCAGTTTTTTATCTGATCTAGTAGATTGGGTTTATTTACTTTCAACTCCTCTAACCTAGTCAGAATAGAAGTTTTTCGCTTTTCTAGTTCTATGAGTTTCTTCTGCTCGTTGTCTATCTTTTCTATGGCTACTTCATCTAAACTACCCGTAGCTTCTTTTCTATAACGAGCTATGAAAGGTATAGTAGCTCCGTCATTGAGTAGGTTGAGTACAGCAGTTACTTGCTTTTCAGAGATATTGGTGGTTTGTGCTATTCGTTTGTTCAAGGTAGGAGCGAATATAGAATGCCTAGAATCAATCTGTGGTCAAGGTGGTAAAATTTAAAAAACCTATAGCGTGTATTGCTTAGTAATTATTTCTTAGCTAGTCAGTATTGCTACAAGATACACTTGACTTTTTTAATTGCTATACCCAATACCCCTTTTTCGCACAGACACATTTTCTCTAATCACGGACTCAAAAAAAACACCTAATTCCCTCTTAAAAAGAGGAATTAGGTGTTTTTTTTGACAGATAAACTTGCCTTGCCACAAAGTGGGCTGGTTTAGTACTTCACTATCTTCACTATCTCATTACTCAACTCTCCCACCTGCACAAAATAAATGCCTTCCGCCAAGTGTCTGATGTCAACCGCTGTCTTGTTGTTCTTTATTATACCACTTAAAACCTGTCTACCTGCATGGTCTGTTATACTGTAAGGGGAACCTTCCTGGTACGTACTTGCCTGAATAGTAATTGTGTTATTTGTAGGGTTTGGATACACCGAAATGCCCATAAGATTTTGTGTGAACTGTATACGTCGTATCGGGGAAAAAGTATATACCCCGTCAAAATCAATTTGTTTAAAGCGATAATACTGCTTTTGATCAGAAAAAGTTATTCCTACGTTTTTATCTAAAAAAGGTAGTTTCAAGCAACAAGTGCGACACCGTAGTTCAAAAATAATTCATTTGGAGTGTTAAAGTTCAAATTTTTTCGTGGTCTGGCATTGAGCAGATTAAGAACCGCAGTTACTTGATTTTCAGAGATATTGGTGGTTTGTGCTATTCGTTTATTCAAGGTAGGAGCGAATATAGAATGACTAGAATCAATCTGCGGTCAAGGTGGTAAAATTTAAAAAACCTTTGAGTATGTATTTTACACTTGTATTTGAGTTTGTTCGCCTAAGCGAAACTATCGTTTACTCCAAGCATCACTCTTATGCTCCGCCACCTTCACTTCTTTGTGTTCATTGAACTCTAAGTAAGTGAATAGTGCTGCTGCTTTATTGATGGTAGCATCTTGCTCTGCACGACCTTCAGGCGTATAGTACTGAGCGATGAAATTGGTATCGAAATCTCCTTCTACAAACTTAGGATGCTGCATTACAAATCTTCCAAAGTCAAGTGTAGTTGGCACACCCTCTATCTTAAACTGGTTACACGCAATGATCATTCTCTGTATAGCTTGTGTGCGGTCTTCGCCCCACACGATCAGCTTAGCAAACATATTATCATAGTAGATAGGAATCTCATATCCTTCGTATACGAAATCATCTAATCGAACCCAATCCTCTTTTGGGGGCTCATATTTCTCTATTGTACCTATGGCAGGTAAGAAATCATTCTCTGGCTCCTCGGCAGTAAGACGAAGCTCTATAGCGTGTCCGTGTGCTTTTATATCGTCTTGTACGTAGTCTAGTTTCTCGCCTCTAGCTACTTTTATTTGTTCTTCTACTAAGTCTAGTCCAGTGATAAGTTCAGTTACTGGATGTTCTACTTGTAGACGCGTATTCATTTCTAGGAAATAAAATTTGTGGTCTTCATCTAACAAAAACTCTACCGTTCCTGCTCCAGAGTAGTTACACGCTTTAGCTACGTTTACGGCAGCTTCTCCCATTTCTTTTCTGAGAGCAACTGTAAGTACAGCACTTGGTGCTTCCTCCACTAGTTTCTGATGTCTTCGCTGTATAGAGCATTCACGCTCCAGTAGATAAACCACGTTGCCATGGTTATCTGCAATCAGCTGTATCTCAATATGACGAGGTTTTGTTACGAATTTTTCTATGAATACCGAACGGTCACCAAAGGCACTTTGAGCTTCGCTCTGTGCAGTTCTCATTTGGCTTTCTAGGTCTTTAGGGTCGTGTACTATACGCATCCCTTTGCCACCACCACCGGCACTTGCTTTCACAAGTACAGGATAGCCTATTTGATTGGCTACATCTGCAGCTTCCGTTATATCTTCTACTGCGTGATTAATACCTGGAACCAAGGGAACGCCGTATTTTTCTACGGCTTGCTTACTGGCTATTTTGCTCCCCATGAGGTCTATAGCTTCTGGGCTAGGACCTATGAATGTGATGCCTGCGTTGGTTACTTTTTTTACAAAATTTGCATTTTCAGACAAGAAACCGTAACCTGGATGAACCCCATCCACGGCATTGTCTTTACATATTTGTATGATTTTATCGGCTTGCAGATAACTCTCCGCACTGGCCGCTGGCCCTACACAAAAAGCCTCGTCGGCTAGCTGTACGTGCTTTGAGTCTCGGTCTGCTTCCGAGTAAATAGCCACTGTGGAGATACCCATCTTACGACAGGTTTTTATCACTCTTACGGCGATTTCGCCACGGTTTGCTATTAAGATTTTTTTCAAGGCTTATTGAGCATAGGTAAGTGAATGTACTTAGCCTCGTCTTTTCCTATTCTATTGATGCCAAATAGGCCTCCGTCTGCACGAGCTACCGAAGTAGCTAAGCTTACTAGACTATTGTATAGCTGTTTTGCATATGTGCGGTCTAACTTGGGGAAGATGTTATTTAGCTTAGCAATATGCTGCTCCAGGAATGCTAATCTCTCTTTGCCATCTGGAGATAGTAATTTGAGTGCGAAATCTATCTCTTCGTCTACGTGGCTGTCTAAATTCTTATAAAGATTTTTTACGTCGTTTTGTAAGGTGAATGATTTGATGTGTATTATTTCCTTAGCTCTATCTATTTCCTTCTCGTCGATGTCGTGGTCCACACATGCTATGAGTAGCGTTACCCAGATTGGAGATCTCTGTACGAGTGTCTGCTCTTCTGCTGATAAGTTCTGTAATTGGTATAACATTAAATGTATTTTTGCGATGGCAAATTTATGCAAACTGTACTTATTAAGCAGATAAAACAACTTTTTCTAAAAGAGCTCAAAATGGAGCTGAAGAATAAGTATGCTCTTTGGTCTTTGATATTATTGCTTGTAGTGTCGGTCTTTATTATTTATACTATCCAAAAAGAAGCGAGCAATCAGGTCTGGCACAGCCTTTTCTATGTGGTCCTTATTTTTGGTGTGGTGCAGAATATTGGCCGTAGTTTCTTGATGGAAAATAAAGGCAGCCTGCTGTATTATAAGTTCCTAGTAGATAGTCGAGCCATCATCATATCTAAGATACTCTATCAGTTTTTGATTAATGCTTTTTTCTTGGTAGTACTCACAGCTCTTATGTCTTTTTGGCTACCGCAAAGCATCCCGCACTTATGGGAATATATAGTCACAGCTTTACTCTTTACCTTGTGCAATTCTGCTGTATTTACGTTTAATTCTGCCTTAGCTCTCGGAGCAAAGAACAGTAGCTTAGTAGCTATGATTCTAAGTCTCCCATTACTTATTCCAAGTCTATTGGTTAGTCTAAAGTCGGCTAGCAAAGCTATCTCTCCTTTGGATAATCTTAATTATATCCAAGACTGGGGAGTGATTTTACTCTTACTCATGATGCAGCTCGTACTTTCTGTAGTGCTGTTTAAGTATGTGTGGGAGGAGTAGTTTTTTAATTATTAATGGTTAGTTGTTAATGAAGCTTGTTTTTGGTTAGTGGGTTCTTGGCTATAAAGGAGTAGAGAATTAACTAGGAGGTGTATGACGGTGAAACGAGGAAATCAGTAAGAATAAGAAGAGATATATAGCGAAAGAATTATTGTGTAGCCTAAGTTGAAGTTGGTCGTTTGATACGTCGTGTGTAATTAATGCCATCCTTAAAATAGTATCCCTCTAGTCTGCCTTCCCAAGCATCGAGTTTTATACTATCTCCGTTTCAGAGGTCTTTAAATGTGGATTCAGAAACTTCTAGGCAATACTTTTTATCTTCATTGAATAGATAAGATATAGTGGTCTTTGTGTATTCTTCGGCTTCGACGCCCAGTAGATTCACTAATCTCTTTTTTGTATAGTTTGCCCTCCAACACTACTGCCTCATTAACGAATGAGTAGTTTATCAAGCCATAAATCGCAAAACCCGACATGAATACAGGTAGGAATGAAAAGGAAGGAACGACGAGAAAAAAGGTAAAAATTTTCGTTAGGATAGAGTCTCTGAACCATTTTGGTTCAAAAAGCGGGGATTTTCTTGTTTGACCAATTCCAATAAGAACAGCAAATATTCCCCAAAGAATAAAAATCAATTTCCAAGGTAGACATTCTGTAAGTGTCCGTTCATCTTCGCTAATAAAGTCAGGAAAAGAAAACACAACAAGAAATCCGATAAGAATTACAACACTATATAGTGAGAATGCTTTTCCCAATTTTGAAGTGTAATTTTTTTTTGGTTGGTCCATTTTATTTTTCAATCATTCAACTAGTCAATTCGTTGTCGGTCGTGAAATCTAAATTAAGAAGACACAAAAATCTCACATCTCAATACTCACATCTAGAGTCTAATTCTAATACGCCTTTGCAAACAACACCCTTTCCTTACTTGGCTTGCCAGAGAAGATACATACACCTTCTTCTTGTGGATTGTCAAAAGGAATACAACGGATAGTTGCTTTGGTAGCTTGTTGTATTTTGTCTTCGGTCTCTGCAGTACCATCCCAGTGTGCCATTATAAAACCTGTTTTATTTTCCAGCACATCTTGAAACTCTTCCCACGTGTTGACCAGTGTCGTATGGTTATCTCTATGGTTTAGAGCTTTGAGATAAATCTCCTCTTGCATAGCTTGTAGCAAGTTCTCTATCTTGTTCTCTATGTCTATAAGATTGTATGACTTTTTCTCTTTCGTATCTCTACGAGCTACCTCTACAGTGCCTGCTTCTAGGTCTCTGTTGCCTACCGCTATTCTCACAGGAACTCCTTTTAGCTCCCACTCTGCAAATTTAAATCCAGGCTTGTGCGTATCTCTCGTATCAAATTTTACACTTATGCCTTTTGCACGTAGGTTTTTGATGATTGGGTCTATTCGTTCGCTTATGGCATCTAGCTGTTCTATTCCTTTGTAAATAGGTATTATAACTACTTGAATAGGAGCTAGGTTGGGAGGCAGTACTAGTCCTTCATCGTCAGAATGTGTCATTACCAGTGCTCCCATTAGTCGCGTACTTACGCCCCAGCTAGTAGCCCATACGTGTTCTAGTTTTCCTTCTTTAGTTGCAAATTTCACATCAAAAGCTTTTGCAAAATTTTGACCTAAGAAGTGTGAAGTCCCCATTTGTAGGGCTTTGCCATCTTGCATTAGTCCTTCTATACAGAGCGTATCGTCTGCTCCTGCAAATCGCTCACTCTCCGTTTTATGTCCCATTATAGTGGGGATGGCCAGTATGTTACGTGCAAATTCTTCGTACACGCGAACCATTTGGTCTGTCTCGTCTATTGCTTCTTGTTTTGTAGCGTGAGCAGTGTGCCCTTCTTGCCACAAAAACTCAGCAGTTCTCAGGAATAAGCGTGTACGCATTTCCCAACGCACTACGTTAGCCCATTGATTTATCAATAGAGGTAAGTCTCTGTAGCTCTGTATCCATCCTTTGTAGGTATTCCAGATGATAGCTTCACTCGTAGGTCTTACTATGAGCTCTTCTTCTAGTTTAGCATTAGCGTCTACACGTAGTTTGCCTGGTTTATCTGGGTCGCTTTCTAGTCTGTAGTGCGTTACTACGGCACATTCTTTGGCAAAACCCTCCGCATTTTTTTCTTCTGCTTCAAAAAGACTCTTAGGTACGAAAAGCGGGAAGTATGCATTTTCGTGCCCAGTCTCCTTAAACCTTCTGTCTAGTTCAGCCTGCATTTTTTCCCAGATGGCGTATCCATATGGTTTTATCACCATACAGCCACGTACACTACTATGCTGAGCTAGGCCTGCGTCTTCTACTAGATTATTGTACCACTTAGAGTAGTCTTGAGCTCGCGTTACTTTTTCGAATGCCATTTGAGTTATTTTTGGTATGCTGTTTGAATATTATACTGTGGCGGCAAAATTAAACCGTTAGTTTGAATTAAAATTTTAGCATCATGAAAATATACACGTATCTCGCCTTAATCGCCTTTTCTCTAGTAAGTTGTAGCATGGCTAGGCTTACTTCTACTTCTATTGATGATGTATATTACACACCAGAAGATGACATTGTAATTGTACAAAAAGCACCACAGACCGCTCCTGAAAAATATACACCAAAGACTCCTGAGCCGCAGGTGCAACTAGTTCCGGTCTATGATGAAGAAGTTATACCTACGGAGGACTATGCTGATGTGGATGAAACCGATTATGAAAGAAGAATTCGTAGGTTTAGAGGAGAAGAGTTTGAGTACTCATATGAAAATGGATATTCTGAGGGATACCAAGATGCTAATCAAGATATCAGATGGAGTAATAACCGAAGTAATGGTTGGAACAATGGCTGGTACGGAGCTGATAATTGGGGTAATAGTAACTGGAATGGCAATAACTATTGGGCTAGACAGAGAGGTGGATGGAGTATAGGGTATAATAACTGGAATGGATGGAACGCTGGTTACGGATGGGGTAACAACAGATGGTACAATCCTTTTGCGTGGAATGGCGTATGTGGCGGTCAATGCGGGTTTAATAATGGCTGGAATAATGGTGGAGGATTTTGCGGTAACCCATATTATGGCGGTGGTTTTAATAATGGATGGAACAACGGTGGATACTATGGTGAAAATCGATGGGGAAACGGATTTATTAATAATGGATACGACAATGGTTGGGTTGGGAATGGAGGATTTCACAATGCAAATAATAGTGGGAATATTAATAATGGAGGTGGAAGATACAACGGGTCAGATAGATATAATAGAGCAGCAAATAGCCCACGCCAGCGAGTAGCAGGCAACTCTACGCAAGGCAGTGCGAGTGGCACTGTGAATACACGTAGCCCAGGAGGCGAAAGAACTATGAGTAAGCCAGATACTAGAGGTGATGTATATACAGGCGAAGTGGGAGATGCACGTACTACAAAAGCAAATACCAGAAGTGTTAATGCTTCAGAAGCCAAGTCTGGCAGAGCTTTAGGTAGTAGCACTACTTTAACAGATAAAAGACCGACAATTGGCACTGCAGAGGATAATAAAGTTGGGAATACCAGAAGAAGCCCGAGTACAACAACAAATACGGATTTGCCTTCTACTAAATATAGAACTACGACTCCAAGTAATACCCCTTCTCGTACTACAACACCAAGTAGATCATATACTCCTAGTAATAGTACTCCAAGTAGAACAACAACGCCAAGTAGAAGCAGTACCCCTTCCAAGTCGTATAGCCCGCCTGCAAGATCAAGTAGCCCAAGCCGAAGTGCTACTCCAAGTAGAACAACAACGCCAAGTAGAAGCAGTACCCCTTCCAAGTCGTATAGCCCGCCTGCAAGATCGAGTAGCCCAAGCCGAAGTGCTACTCCAAGTAGAACAACAACGCCAAGTAGAAGCAGTACCCCTTCTAAGTCGTATAGCCCGCCTGCAAGATCGAGTAGCCCAAGCCGAAGTGCTACTCCAAGCAGAACAACAACGCCAAGCAGAAGCAGTACCCCTTCCAAGTCGTATAGCCCGCCTGCAAGATCAAGTAGCCCAAGCCGAAGTGCTACTCCAAGTAGAACAACAACGCCAAGTAGAAGTTCATCGCCAAGTAAGAGCAGTGCACCAAGCTCTAGCAGAAGAAGATGATAACCTTTAGCATATAAAATTATGAAAAAAATTATCATTTTAATAGCCATATTCGGACTGCTTATTACCAAAGTAGATGCCCAAAGTGACATTGATGCACTTAGATTTTCACAGACTCCAGTACTAGGGAGTACTGCAAGATCTTTGGCTCTAGGAGGAGCCTCAGGAGCTCTAGGAGCAGATCAATCTGCAGTGTTATCTAATCCTGCAGGTCTAGGACAGTATAAGACCAATGCGTTTAATATCTCGCTGGGTACTAACTCTCTAAAGAATAAATCTAGTTACTTGAGTGGAAGTGCTAGGACTTCAAATCTATTTTCGCCACAGTTTACTGGAATCAACTTAGTTTTTACCGATAGACGGATGCGAGGTGGTAACCCCGAAAAAAAAGGATGGGTAAATACTAATTTTCAATTGGGCTACAATAAAATTGCCTCTTTTGATAAAAACATAAGCTATACCGGCTCTAATACTCAAAATTCATTTACAGACTATGTAGCCAACTATGTACAGGGAACTAATGCAACGAATTTAGATGCTAATGACGAGCAATTGTCTCAGGGTTTTTATTATTTCGATAATATGTTTTGGTACAGTTATCTAATAGACTCATCTTCTAATCGAAATTACTTTGCTAACTATGATCCTGCTAATGGACCAGTATCTCAGAGTGGTAAGGTTATTACTAGAGGGGGAATGGGAGAGTATAACATTGCCTTTGCCGCTAATTTTGAGCATAAGGTGTATTTTGGTGGAGGTCTTAACATCACACAAGTGAACTATACCGAGTCTAATACTTTTTCTGAAATAGATAATCCTTTGACCACAGGGAACTGGAGGTCTTTTGATTTTAAAAGAAACTTAGAGACCAAAGGGTACGGAGTGAATGGTAGACTTGGTGTGATTTTTAGACCCAATAATAATCTAAGAATTGGGGGTACGCTGCACACACCTACTAAGCTAGTGCTTACCGATAATTACAATGACGAACTATATGTGAGGCAAGATGATGGAGCGATAGATGACCTGAGTACTATTGAAAAGGAGTTCAAATACAATATCACCACTCCTGCTAAATACGGCTTACAAGCTGCGTATATTTTTGGCAAGAGGGGACTAGTGTCAGCAGAACTAGAGTCTATAGATTACAGTACAATGAATCTTTCTTCAACAGGTGAATTATTCGAAGCTAGTAATGATAATATTGCTAATAAGTATAGAAGTACTTTGAATCTAAAAGTAGGAGGTGAGTACGTGATAAACTCCTTTAGACTTAGAGGTGGTTTTGCCAGTATAGGGAATCCGCTAGCAGAAGGTTCTGAGTATAGTCGTAAGATTATAAGTGCAGGATTTGGGATGCATGAGCAAAACTGGGCGTTTGATTTTGGGATGTCTAGAGATATGACAAATGAGGTCTATGTGCCCTATTCTGTAGCTGGAATGGCTAGCAATGGAGTGAATAATAAGTTGACCAATACTAGACTAATGATCACGCTTACTACTAAGTTTTAGAATCTATCTTTGTCCTATGGAAGAAGATAAGCCCATAGATCCAAATCTACTAAAGCGAATGATGATGGGAGATTTTTCGTCTGCATTTTCTTTGCCAAAAGAAACTAAAAAATCCAGCTCACCTAAACGAAAGGTGGAGCTGGATTTGCATTTTGACAAGCTTTTTCCTCACGGAAACAGCACTCCGGCAAACCAGAGATTGCCTATGCAAATGGAATCATTAAAAGACTTTGTAGCAGACTGCAGAAAACAGAGCGTTACATTTGCATATATTATTGTAGGTAAAGGAGACGGAATTTTGCGTAGCAAGGTGAAACAAGAATTGCAGAGAACCAAAATACGTCATTCAGAAGTAGCTGATCCGCCTTATTTTGGAAATGCTATCAAGGCATATTTCTAACAAAAAGTCCTTTAGCACACTATTTTTTTGAAAGAGAAATGCATTTGACTATATGACTAATGAAAAAAAAGTCGTTGTTTTGATTCTTTATGAAAAAAATACTTAGCGTATTAATAATACTTTTTTGTTACTCTACCTCATTTGCCCAAGCCCCAACCTATCAAGGTCTCCTTTGGGAAATAACGGGTAACGGCTTAGAAAAAGCCTCCTATTTATATGGGACTATGCACGTTAGCGACAAGGTGGCCTTTCACCTTAGCGACTCATTTTACAAGGCCATAGAGAGTGTAGATGTGGTCTCACTAGAGATTAATCCAGAAACGTGGATGCAGACTATGACCTCAGATGATTATGTAGCAGATAATATGGGTAATGCCTTTAGCACTCGAGGAAATAATAGGGATGCAGGCTTCTACAAGTCGATTTTTGAACTGGCAAAACCAGAGAATAAAGAGATCGGGGAGGCATTAGGTGCAGAGCTAGGGATATTAAATTCTTTGCTGTACCGCACGAGTAATTATTCTGCAGATTTCGAAGAAGACACTTATTTAGATTTATTTATTTTTCAGGCAGGTAAAAAGCAAGGCAAAGAAATAACGGGACTAGAGCAACTTGGGGCTACCATGAGACTAAATGAGATAGCATCAAAACCTGAAACAGACAAAAAGAAGCTCAAGGAGATCAAAGAAAAATCAAAAGAAAAACAGCATATACTTAGTAAAATACTAGATGGCAAACCCTATGCTGAGGTGATGGAAAATGCGTATAGACTAGGAGACCTAGACTTATTAGACTCAATGAGCCGTATGTCTGGGTCCTCTGAGAAGCAGCACGAGTATATTATAGTGTATAGAAATAGAGGTATGGCTGATGCCATGGATTCTATAATGCAAACCAAATCTCTTTTTGCAGGTGTGGGAGCTGCTCACTTGCCCAATAGCTATGGAGTAATAAATCTTTTGAGAGAAAAAGGATATACGGTTTCTCCAGTAAGTACTGCCAAGACAATATATGGGAATGAGGTAAAAGATAAACTAGAAGAGACTTTTATCACTCAAGAGTTTACAAAGCAGACTTCTTACGATGGACTTTTTAGTACTATGCTGCCGGGTCCGTTGTATGAGTTTCCGGAGTCTGGCAATACAATGTTGGCAGCCTACCCAGATATGGCAAATGGAGCCAAGTATGTGATTACTAGAATGTTCACTTTCGGTGCTTTGCATGGAATTACTCAACAGCAATACTTAGATAAACTGGATAGCCTCTTTTTTGAAAATATTCCAGGAAAAATAATCGAGAAGAAGCAAATAGACATAGATGGGATACCCGGGTTTGATATCATAAATAAAACTAAAAAAGGTGACATACAGCGATACCATGTCATGGTTACTAATACGGAGATAATCATCTTTAGAGCTTCTGGCAAAAAGGAGTTTGTGAATAGACCAGAGGTAAATCAATTTTTTAGTAAATTGCACTTTTACCCAAAAGAATTGTGGAAAGTTTATTCTCCAAAAAATGGGGCTTATTCTATAGAAATGCCGGGTACTCCTACGTATGAAGGGGAGAGTAACTCATTCTTGCGTGGCTATTGGAAGAAAACAGTACAGAGTTATCATGATACACTCGGTTACTATGCAGTACTCAATAAAAGCCTCATGGATATTGAATATATGGAAGAGGATTCGTTTGAAATAGCAAAAATAGCTCAATTCTTTAGCGATCAGTTTTCCTATTCTATTATAGAGAAGGAACAAGACAGCACGGGGGGGTACTCATCTTTTGCTGCAGTGGCAGGTAAAGAAGGCTATCCAAACTTGCACGTGAAAGCTATGGTTGTAGGTGCTCAGTACTATCTGCTGGTTGCTCAGACAAATGATCAAAAAGCGAGTTCTCGATTTTTTAATAGTTTTAAAATTCAACCTTTTGTTTTTCGAAGACCATTTGAGACCAAGCATGATACGGCAAGGATGTTTAGTGTAGTAACCAATGTGAAGCCGCCTGTAGAGGTAGAAGGATATTATAACTACTATAGAACTGACGAAGAAAAGGATGATAGCCACGAGGGAAAAAGTAAAACTGCGGTTTACTATAGCAAGGAGTCGGATGAGACTATCTACGCTCGTAGGTATAAATTCCAAAAGTATTTTTACGAGGATAATATAGATTCTCTATGGGATATGTATAGCAGTCAGCTAAAACGCAATACTTACTTTGCCAGAGAAGAGAGTAGATCGATAGAAAGTGATTTATATATTTACGAAGCAGAAGTAGGAGATACCAACTCAGGCAGGAATATTTTGGTGAAGCATATTCTAAAAGGAGGAGTACTATACTCCTTATTTACAGAAAATGATTTTAGACAACCTAGAAGTAAGTTTATATCCGAGTTTTTTGAGACATTTACTCCTTGGGATACGGCTATAGGTATTCCTATACTACAAAATAAGGTAGATTTATTCCTGGGAGATTTGGTGTCTAGTGATAGTACTAATAGAGAAGCAGCCTATAATTCATTTGGCTCCATACATTTTGAAGATAGCGACGCCCCCAAGATGATAGTAGCATATAAAGAAAACTATAAGGTAAAGCATAGCTTACATAACAGAACCTCTCTTATCGAGGCTCTAGGTAATCTTGAACATCCAAGTGTGGTCCCTTTTCTTACAAATACGTATAGAGAAATCGGAGATTCTGTGCAATTGCAGATCACCATACTCAATGCACTTGCTAATCAACAAACCAAGAAGGCCACTAAGTCTTTTGCTTCTTTAATAACCAATGAAACACCCTTGTCTGAGGATAAGGAAGACCTAGAAGAAATGTTTTATCCATTCTCAGATAGTCTCAAGTTAGCTAAAGATTTATATCCTGATGTATTGCTGCTAACTGCATTGCCAGAATATAAGCAGCCAGTATATAGCCTGCTTGCTATGTTGCTAGATAGTAACCTGATAAAACCAAAGGTGTATAAGAAACACGTAAAACAGCTAGTTTGGGAAGCTAATAATGCCATAAAACGTCAGAAAGGAGCAGAGTCTTTTCAAACAGCGGATTTTTATAAAGAAGAAAGCAGAACCACGCTTTATAGCTACAATGATCTATTAGAACACTATGCTATACTACTAGAGCCTTATCGCAGGTCTGCCAAAGCAAAGCAGTTTTATACTCGGGCCGAAAATTTAAATTCCCCAGGTTTTAAAATAGACTTGGCACTAGCTAGATTAAAAGGGGGAGAGCAATTGCCAATAAAGCTTTGGCAAGATATTTCTGCTAATAAAAATGATAGGATTGTCCTATATCAAAGGCTAAAGAAAATAGAAAGACTAGATCTATTCCCTGCAGAATATAATAATCACGATACTCTAGCAATGTCTCTCTATGCACAGAAGGCAAGAATAAATCAGTACAAGGATAGTTTACTGTTTGTGATGAAAGAATTCGTAAAAACTAAGAAGGATTCTGGGTATCTGTATTTCTATAAAAGTAAGGAGAAAAACGAAGATTGGGTGTATGGCTACATTGGGCTCATAGATTCGTCAGTCCAAGAGATTGAAAGATATGTTTATACCTATGCCGAAGATATTAATTTCAATAAATACGAAAATGAAAGCTTACAGTTAAGAAAACAAATAAGAGAATTTGAAATGAGAGATCGGAAGCGATATAGAGTGAGTGATGAATTGGAGTTCAAAGATCTAAAAAGCCCAAGAAGAAGATATGACTACAGTAATTTTTAGAAAGTACTAAGCCACGTCGTCGTAGTTAGTGAATTTACCATCATGCCATAGGTCTTCTATTTCGTAAAAACCACGTACGTCTTTTTGAAAAACGTGTACTACTACATCTACATAATCTAGTAATACCCAGCGATTTTCGCCCTGGCCTTCTCTACCGTTCGGCTTTTGTTTTACAGCTTTTAGTGTTTCTTCTTCTACACTGTCTGCTATAGCTTTTACTTGTCTATCGCTATCTCCGTGGCAAATTACAAAAAAATCTGCTGCAGCTTCATTTACATGGCTGAGATCTATTTTAACTATATTTTTTGCTTTCTTCTCCTGCATTCCCTTGATTATAACCTCGGTCAATGCATCTGCCATTTTACTCTTTTTTGCCATTTATTGCGATAACTTTGCTGCAAAATTAGTGTAATACTCTTATAGAACGTTACGCTGCTTTTTATATATAAGTATTCCTTCATTGACCAGGTACACCATAGAATTTTTAAACGAAGTAGAATCTACCAATACGTATCTTAAAGAAAAAGTACGTAAGCAAGGATTGGTGTCTCCTTATTGTGTGTCGGCAGCTGTGCAAATGCATGGGAAAGGGCAGCGAGAAAAAGTCTGGGAATCAAAGCCTTACGATAATATTCTTGCAAGTTTCTTAGTGAATAAACCTGGAAGTTTCAACGATTTATCTAAGCTTAATTACGTTGCGGCACTTGCTGTAGTAGACTGTTTGCAAAATGCAGGGATAACTAATGTAGCTATAAAATGGCCAAATGACGTGTATGTAGCCGATAAGAAAATAGCAGGAATACTGATAGAAAATAGTCTAACTGCTAGTGAAGTGAAAAATGCAATAGTAGGGATAGGGCTAAATGTAAACCAGGCTGAGTTTGATAATCTTAACGCTACCTCTATGGCTTTGGAAACAGCTATTACTTGGGACGTAACTGAAGTGCTGCATCATCTATACGATACTGTTTATTACTATCTCAAGCAAGATTTGAGTAAGCTTCTGCTCAGCGTCAATGATTTGCTTTTTAAGAAGAACGAGCTTGTAACCTTTGAGCAAGACGGACGTACAGTGAAATACAAGATAAAAGCAGTTTTAGCCAATGGTAATTTGGCAGTACTACAGCACGAAAATCAAATAGAACTAGAGCATCATAAAGTGAAATGGATACTGTAAATCTTTGTATAGATATAGGTAACACTTCTACCAAAGCGGCTTTATATAGAGGTGTGAAGGAAATGGAGTATATGAAACCATTTACTGCTGAGCTATTTAAAGAGTTGGTGAGTAAGTATTCGCCTAGAATCCTTGTTTCTAAAACAGGTAGTAACCCAGAGTTAGAAGCATTGCTCCAAGATTCGGATTACTTAGACCACAATACGCCATTGCCAATAAAGATAGACTATAATACACCGAACACTCTTGGCAGAGATAGGATAGCGGCAACAGTAGGTGCTTTTGCACTGCAAAAGGATGTATCTTGGCTTATTCTAGATTTAGGCACTTGCCTTACTATCGATTTGTTGACAGATAACACCTTTCGTGGGGGACTTATTACTCCGGGAGTGCAGATGCGATTTAGGGCTATGGATGAGTTTACAGCAGGGCTACCCTTGGTTACTATGAATTATGACTTAGCTTTCCCTGGCAAGAGTACTAAAGAATCTATGCAGGTAGGTGTGTGCCAAGGAATCACTTATGAGATAAATGGGTACATTAATCAAATGAACACATTACATGAAGACCTACATGTCGTTGATTGTAGTAGTGTGAACATACATTTTGGTAAAGAAGTTAAAAATAAGATATTCGCACGCCAAAAATTGGTGCTCGAAGGACTGAATCACATAATACAGTACAATGCTAAAAAATAAAAATTGTTGGACCACATTACTGATGTTAGTCTCGCTTTCGTCTGCTGCACAAACAGGGACAAGCTCTCCATACAGTCTTGCCGGCCTTGGCGAATTGAAATATAGAGGTTTTGCACAGCATACGGCTATAGGTGGAGCTGCCATCTCGCAGCAAAGCGATAATTCTTTTAATCCGGCAAATCCAGCAAGTTTTGCTAGTCTACGCTTTACTGTATATGATGTTGGAGCGAATATGAGCCTTGGTACTTTATCTAATGCAAGCCAATCTGCTAATACACGCTCGGGGAACTTTAATCATTTTGCAATGGCGTTTCCATTTGAGACCAAGAAGAAAATGTCGGCTAGCTTTGGTACGGATCAATATAGTGACATAGGCTATGAAATTAAAAATACTGCTAATTCAGAAACGCCCATAAATTATAGTTTCTTTAAAGGAGACGGCGGTATAAATAGGGTATATGTAGGTTACGGAATAGAAATTTTAGAAAATCTGAACATAGGAGCTAATGTGAATTATAATTTCGGCAACATTCAAAAGCTGAAAGCTAAAATCTATCCATTAACCAATAACGTATTTAGCTATAGTGACGAGACCGACTATAGCTACCGAGGAGTAGATTTAGATTTAGGTGTACAATATTCTGTCTATGATACTGTACGTTCTAGTAAAGAAAAAGGCAGTGTGTTCAAGCATACTTTTGGCGGTGTATTTCATACAAGATCTAGTCTTAGAGGTACGGGATACCGGTATAGTCAATCCTTTTTTGGGACTCAATTTGAGCAAGGAAGAGATGGTTTCATTGACTCTTTAATGATAAGAGATAATCTTAAAGAGACTTTGACTAAACCTGCAGGTTTTACGCTAGGTTATACGCTTAGTAGAGGCAAGAAATGGAGCCTGTCTGCCGAGATAGAACAAAATTTCTGGTCTAGTGTTTCCTCTGGAACACAGACTAAATATTTTAATAATACAAGATATAGTGCAGGTTTTACTATAGTGCCAAAGCCATCATATGATCTAGCCGGGGGCTTCTTTAAGAAGGTGAGATACAGTGCAGGATTCAGGTTAGAAAATTTATATTACAACTTTGAGACAGAGCCTATCCAAGAACTTGGCATTAGTTTTGGATTGGGTTTGCCGATTGTAAAATCTGTTAGATTAGAAGAAGAGAAAGTAGCGGTAGTAAGTATGATAAATCTTACAGCCGAATACGTAAAACGGGGGCAAACAATTAACGGACTCATCCAAGAAGAGTATATAAATATAAGAGTAGGATTAAATTTAAATGACAAATGGTTTACAAAAAGGCAATATCGATAACGAAGAATAAAATGAAGAAGTATTTATTATTTATGCTAATGGCATTTGTGGGAATCACAGCATTCGCACAAGACGAAGAAAATGATGATGATGGAGAAGATGGAATAGATAACTCTGCATGTGATAACAAGTGGGGAAAAGATAGTGTAGAAACGGCTAAGCAACTATCTCTGTTCAATCAATACTACCAAGAGAAAAAATACGTAGAGTCTTTTCCGTATTGGAAGTATCTATTTGAGAATGCACCGTGCATTCAGAAGCGTATTACTTTCACTGGGCCATACATTATTAAAAAAGTGTTACGTGAAGATGCGTATAAATCAAGATTTAACGGGTTAGTAGATACATTACTTTTGGTACACGACATGCGAATAGCCTTCTTTGGAAGCGAAGGTTACGTACTAGGCAAAAAAGCAGATGACATGGCTAAGTTAGCCCCATCTCGTAGAGCAGAAGCTTTGGAAGTTTTTAATAAGTCTGTTACTTTGCAAGGGGATAAAACCGCTTATGATATACCTCAAGATTATATCTATGCAGGTATCAAAGAGTTGAAAAAAGAGAAGCTTTCTATGGATAGCTTGTTTATGATACTAGATATGGTAACACCTATTATAGATGCTAACATAGCCAAGTATACTGCTCTTGGACTTAGTGCTAAGGACTCTGCTATGGGTCTAAAATGGATAAAAACTCAGGATGGTATTATAGGTATGATGAAACCGTACTTGGACTGTGACCAGCTTAGAGATATAAAAGAACCAGCGTATGCTGCTAATAAAACTAGCGTAGCTTGGTTAAAAGCTACAGTAAAGTTGCTCGATAGAGGTGGATGCGACGGCAAACCATTTTACTTGAAATGTTCTGAGGCACTATTTGGTTTAGAACCAAGCAGTGATGCAGCCCTTTCTCTAGCTAAAGCATTTGGTAAGCAAGGGGACGATACTAAGGCAGTAATGTACTATACTAAAGCTGCAGACCTAGCTCCTGATGATAATGCGAAGTATGACATTTGGATAAAGCTAGCAAAGACAGCAAAGAATAATGGCCAGTATGCTACTGTGAGAGACTATGCTAGAAAAGCACTTGCTATAAACCCGAATAGTGGTGAAGCATATATCTTAATAGGTGATGCGTACGCAGCCAGTGCAACTAGCTGTGGTACAGGAGACCTGGGCAGAGGAGGAGTGTATCTAGTAGCTGTAGATAAATATGCTAAAGCAAAGAGCGTAGATGGAAGTGTAGCTGATGATGCTCAAGGCAAGATAAACAAGTGGACTGCATACTTCCCAAACAAGGAGGAAGCTTTTTTTAAAGGAATAAATGCAGGGGATCCTTACAGAGTAGGTTGCTGGATAGGCGAGTCTACCACAGTAAGAGTAGGCGGATAAGTACAATCATAATCCAATAGTAATGAACTGGATACCAAATATACAAAAAGCGGCTATACTCAGTATGGCCGCTTTTTTGTTTTCGTGTGGTAATGACACGGATGAGATAGCAGATATGTCTGAGCGTAACGCTATACGAGATAGCCTCACGGTAGAGATAGCCCAAGATGTGACTATTACCTATACAGACTCCGCAATACTGCGAGCTACTATAGCTGCTCCGCTTATGAAACGATTTCCAGATAAGGAAAATCCAAGACTAGAAATGCCTGAAGGGGTACACGCTGTTTTCTTTGACGATATAGGTGATACCTCGAGTGTGCTAGATGCTAAGTATGCCATGCACTATGAAAAAGAGGATCGCATAGAAATACGAGATAGCGTAGTAGTGCTCAATAGAAATGATGAGGAAATAACGACTGATGAGCTTATCTGGGATAAGAAAAAACGAACCGTAACTTCTGATAGACCTGTACGAGTTCGAATCCGAAACGAAAAAATAATCAAAGCTGAAGGTTTTGAGAGTGACGAATCATTTCTCAACTATAAGTTTAAAAAAGTAACAGGGATAGTGTATCTAGATGAGGAAATAGATACGGAGGAGTAACAGAACTTACTTTGTCTAATCCTTAGATTTCATTATTCATTCATTTATTCTATACTTGTAAAGTGAAAAAATTGCCACGCATATTACAAATCATCTGGTTGCTGATAGGAGCGGTGTCTCTATTCGAAGCATATATGACATTTACAACTCCTAGTGCTAATACTACTACGGGTTACTTATTCTGTATGTTGGCATTGTTTGCTACTGCCAGATATATAATGTTACGTCGTAAGCAGTTTTTGGAAGACAAGAAAGATGGGAAGTTTGGTTAGGAACTGAGCTCTTGGTTTCTAATGGAGATGTATTGTTTGCTTTTTAAGCAAGGGGAGCTGTCGGGTGTTTTACACACCCCTTTTAGCTAGGCTAAATCATAGATTTAGAGCTAAAATCCCCTCTCTAGAGGGGATTGTTCGAGTCTAGTAAAGATTTTGCTTTGCAAAATCCTACAACAGCAAAATCCCCGCTTTGAGAGGAGAGAAAAACAAGAAATCTTTGATTTCGTATGTTTTTTGGGTGTGTAAATAGCTGCAAACTACTTCAATCTATCTAGTCTGTTCCCCCCTAAACTCCTAAGACAACAAAGTAAGAGGTCCTCATTCTATTACAAATTTATGTATTTCTGTATAGCCATCTTTCTTTAGTATCTTTATATAGTAGATACCCGCAGGGTAGTCTAGGGTAAAACTTGTGCCGTGTTGCACAAAGTTGGCTGACCTACCTTGTACGTCGTATATTGCTATGTTTTTTGGTGCTTGTGATTTGGAATTAGTAATGTGTATCACACCATTACTAGGATTTGGATATACGGTGAAGTCTATTCTTCCACTCTGCTGGGGATGACTATCTCTCGGGTTTTCTATGCCTACATTATCATTAGCCTGGCAGCCAGGCTCTAAGCAGCCAAAACTATCTACAAAGAGTACTATACCTTGTTGTGTACCTGTAGGGAAACTATCGCTAGGATCACTGCGGTACTCGCCTGCTAGGGCGTAGTTGCCGTTACTTAGCTCAGTTACGCCGTTGAGGTAGAGTTCTTGTTTGCCAGAGCTGTTTGGCTTGGCTATATTTATTTCATATTGCCTATACCATTGGTACTTACCCTTTTTATCTATTTTTAGCAAAAATCCTAAGTCTGTGCCATATTTGCCTACATTACTAGTGCCACCTGTAATTAGAATTGAGCTATCATTACTTACAATGAGATGTTTTAAAAAATTGGGCTGAGGTTCATAAAAAAATATGTCTTTTAGCGTACTTTTTAGATTCCACTCTCTTAGAATCACCCCAGAAGCATTAAATTCTATAAACTGGGTGGTGAGACTCTCATTTGGTTCTGGCCATCTATTAGTACCTCGTGGAGCTTTGTATGGTTTATGGTAGTAGTCTTGGTAGGTAGCTAGAAAATTGCCATTGGCTAGTGGTGCTATTAGTAGGTTGTGACACGTAGTGCTATCATCTTCTAACTCTAGCCTCCACAGCTCATTGCCTTGGCTGTCTACTTTTAGAATGAGGCCATCTTCTATGGGAGCATACGGAATAGCTACTGGTCTGAGATTAAGTGCAAGAATTAAACAAGAATTGTCAGCAGGAAGAATTTGTCTGGGATCAAAGTTGCATCCATCATATTTTGAGTATGCATTACAGTGCAATACAATCTCAGAATACATAGGTAAATTTGTGTCTGTGCTAGTTAGTAGTGAGTTTGCACCTTTTGAAGTGTTATCTATAAAGGTCGAAAAGTCGAAAATAGTATTTTCTCGTTGTAACGAAGCTATGGTGTAATGCAAGTAACCCTTGGTTTGAATATGATGACTTTGCTCTTGTAAATTATAATTAAATTCCACACTAAAAGCTTTACTCGTATCATCAGCATAACTTACTCCTCCTGCTACTCGAAAACACCTTTCTGATGGCATATTATTTATAGAAAAAGCAGTATGAAAGGTGGTGGAAATAGCTTCTTGTAGGTGAAACGTATCTGTTTTTAGAATATTCAATTCCATGTTCATAAGATCAAAGCTCCACCTATGTTTCATATAATCTGCTCCTAGGTTTTGTGAACGTAATCCCACAACTAACAAACTATCAGGACTTAATTCTAGGAGTTTCATAGCAGTCCAGCCATTGGTTAGTTTATATTTATACGTTTGACCTAGAGAGAAAATACAAGACAAAAACAAAACGAATATCGATAATAAGCCTCTCATCGAGCTACTGTGAAGTTTTTAGTAAAAATACTCTTATCGTTAGTAAATAGTTTGACTATATAGGTCCCATTGCGATAGGCCGATACATCTAATTGTAATGCACCAGTGTTGTTTATTAGTTTGGTATCTAACAGTACATTACCTGTATAATCCGTTATTTCTAATCTACCACTAACTGTCTCAGAATCTATATTATACTTAATATTAAGTACTCTTTGTGTAGGGTTAGGGAATAAGGTAAGCTCGTTAGCTACTTTTATTTGCTCAGAATTTAAATTATCTGTTATGATGGATATATTATTTGGATCAGCCTCGTCTCTGCCATTATTTAGGGGACTGGCTTCAGTAGTATTGAACTCACTCATAGGGTGGTATATAGGTGGCAAGTAGACTGCTGAATCTCTTAGCACTAGCAGAGGCAATACTTCATTTTGTATCCCATTGGTCTTGGAAGCATAGGGTAACAGTGCGGCTATATCAGTAGAGTCTAACTGAGTGATTTGTTTGCCTGCACTCTGCCAGTTTAGTGCCATATTGCGTAAAGCTATGAAATCTGTATGGTAGTCTAATTGTTCTATAGACAAAGTAAACTCCACTGGGATAGTATTGAGTAAGGCAGTTGCGGCACTAGTGTTACCACGAGCATCGTACAATGCTGCAAGCTTATACCAACGATGTGGCTCCAGTGCAGCCTGTAATATAGGTTCCGTTACTGAAACAAAAAGGTCTTCGCTCTCTGTGTTTAGAGCCTTTCGAACTAAATTGTTTAGTTGATTTTCGTAGAGCATGGCTTGCACATACATTTCGTCATGTAACGTATCTCTAGTCGTGTAGTTTTGCGATGCACTGTCTATAGTACTCAGGTATCCTGTAGGGAAACTGTCAGTACGATTTTGCAAAATAGAAAGAATAGAAGGAGTGCGACTGCTATGTGGATTTAGCAATAAAATATCCCGAATATCTAAATGAGAAAATGGAGTAGTAGCAGAGGAGATAGCAGAGAGTACATCCGTAGATAGATATGGGGAGTAACTCACTATATCTGCATAAAGTTGAGAGTAGGTGCTGGGAGTTACATTCAGTATTTCAGTCAATAAATCGACTGTAGGGCCGCCGTCTGTAACTTGCTCTTTAAGAGTTCTTTTTTGTTTTAAGACCAAACGGTCTGCACCTAGGTCGTCCATATCCAGCGTACCAATAAAGATGTCTTGTGCTGTTTCGTCTGGACAGGAACTTGTATTTCTTGGATTTAGTGTAGCCTTATTGCTGACATTTGTCTTAATTGTAGGAACAACCCTAGCATCAGAGGCTACATCATGGTGGTAGTAGTCTACATTAGTGAGATTAGTAGCATTTAGAAAGTGAATATAAGGATTGCCACTATACACACCAAAAAGGTTGCCAGCAGGTCTACTTTGAGAACCTTGCTGTGGGAGTCCATTAGCTAGAGATATAGGTTGTCCATATTCTTGGGTAGCATATATATCCCATTGGTTATCCGTTGTATTGGCAAACTCATTGCACTCGTAGTGGAGACCGTATGTGCCAAACGGTGCTGTAGTCCTAGAGTCTTTATTCTTACCATAGGATTCTGCACCTAGAAGTACGTCATCCATACGGTTGCGGTACACTGTATTTATACGTGATCTATTGGCAGTATGTACTATACCTACAGCTTCATTGTGAGTGGGGTCTACATTTAAGTCTCCAATAGCATCATTTCCTTCTATTTGATAGCCATCACAGTTATCCATAAAGATACCATACGCATCTATTTCTCTTAAACCTCCATTTGGAGAAAAATATCCTTTTATATTAAATTCATTTCTAGTGAGTATAGGGTGGTCTACATCACTATAGAGTATGCCACCTAAACAGTGGAACTCTGCGTCTACTACACTACTAGGTCTAGGTACTGTAAGATTAAACCACGGAATCTTAGTTTCGTAAGATGTAATAGCATATCTCATGTCATTAAATGTATTTTTTTTACCCACTGACGGTATACCGTAAGGTGAGAGGCTAGTAAGGTTATTTATACGATAGCTGGCCCAGCTAGAGACGATTCCATCTCTTAGACTTAGCTCATCAGTTACGCTATTTCCCCATCTAGCATCAGTAAATGTGCAACCCTTGAAATCTACCCATAAAACTCCAAATAGAGTGACATGTGGTTTAATCTCAGATGTAGTTCCTTTATAGTCACCAGTTGTTCTAAACTCGCAGTCAGATAAGAGTGTTTGATTGTTAACATAGATTTTGTCTGTACCAGAACCGCTAGGAGAATATGAGTATCTATAGGCCGCTGCATATATATCCTCTTTGTTATTCAGAAAAGTAGAGTTGAAAGCCTTGACTATTCCTCCACTTTTAGCTGGGTCTATAGAGCCATTAGCATCTAAACCTGCCAATGTTATAGCAGTTTTAGCATTTTCTATACTTGCTCCGTTTTTTAAGATAACATAGCCTTGATTAGTGACTGGTAGTTGAGATAAGGAATTGTCACCCTCTATAAATATACCTGCCCATAGATTATTGCACCGGGTGGTAATTGTTCCACCATCAATTATCAGCTTAGCTCCTTTTTCTACTATTATCTTAGCATAAGAGGGTAGTACTAACTCGGTTTTGATAGTAAGAGTTTTGCCTGCTTTCACTGTTATGCTAGAGTTTATGAGTTTTCTATGCTCATTGTCCCATATGGTGTTAGAGGATATGTCAAGAGTATAGTCTGCTGCTTCTGCTAGGTCAGCTTCATATAAGCCACGCCCACTTGTGGACGCTAGGACCTTGCGTCTACAGTAGTCGATTCGTAATTGTGAAATTGGGATAATTGGCAGGTCTTTATTGTAGCAAACCCATTCAGAGGAAGGGTCTTTGGGAGATGGATTGTAATATACTCCTATATCAGTAGCTAAGTACATTCCACCTGTGCTTTCGTCTAGTTCTATGTCATTTATATTAAATCCAGAATTTTCTCCAGGAGAGACTTCTATTCCTTCGTTAATTGGCAGCCAGATTGGTTGTCCTGTAGTTGCATCTATTTCTCCGCCATTTGGCGAATAATAAACTCGTAATACATCGTTTCCGCTGGCACTATAGTCACTAAACTTATTGCCTACACAGACCCATACTCCATTCTCGGAATAAGGGTCTGTTATTATTTCAGTAATTCCTTGAATATTTAAGGGAAGCACATTGGACAGTGTGCCTATATCCTGCCAAGTTGGTGTGGGACTAGTAAAATTGCTACTTTTATATAACCTGTCAGCTCTATTAGAACCCCCTGGTCCGCTTTTCCCTATATAGATAACGTCTTTATTGTACCTGCTAGATGCAATACCTTTTATCTGATTTCCTGAATTACTGAAGGTGATGTAGTTGTTTTTATTTATTGAATTTTCACCAATATCTTTACTGTATACTCTGTTTTCTGATATAACTATGTTGCCATTTGCATCTCTTGTTTCATAGAAAATACCAATGATCGTCCTACCCCAGGCATCTACTACAAGTTCATCAGTATAGTTGGGTAATTCAGTTAAAGACATTACCATAGATTCGCTGTAAGCGGGGCTGAACTGGGTGTTTCGGAATCGACGATTATTGTTTTCGCATATCATTTTAGGGAACTCATCGGGTTCATTGGGGTTGTTTGTGTAGGGGTCGTAAGCAACGGAAAATCCATCTCCCCATATCCTACTAGCCCATTGGTTATTGTATTTAGTATAGACTGCTAAGTCTTGACAGCCTGCCGATATCCAATTACTTGTTGGGTCTATATCGAAACCATAAATTTCAGTTATATGTAGATTATTACTATTTAAGTTAGTGGAAATGTCTGAAACTTGAGTCACATTATTAGACCCATCAATAGTATATTGAATCGTTGCAAGATTTAGCCCTCCATCATTTGCTACATATACTTTGTCAATATATGTAGTTGGATCAGATACAACAAACAGATCGTTTGCATCTCCGTGCCAATCAGATCTAGGGTCTTCGGTAAAGCTAGTGCCACCATTTATTGAAATATTTAATTCTGGGGAACTATTAGATCGGTAGATAGCATACATTATTTGGTCATCTATATCCGATACATAAAAACCAGTAAGTGGCGTAGGAGTTCTTGCTCCTGATGTCCCACCTATTTGAATCCACTGTTGTGCTTTTACTGATCGAGTGAAGTTAAGGGAATTAACATCGGATAATTCTATGACAACTTTGATGTTATTCGCATTAGTCTCTACTTCAGAACTTGGGTACATAAGGAATATCTTGTCATTTTTGCTTACATGAATCCTTACTGGAATTTTTGAGCTGTTTGACTTCATTAAATTACTGTTAGCATTATCTAGGTGAGTCCATGATTGACCATTGTTTGAAGAATACCAAAGTTCACCAAGATCGGTTAGTACAAAAATGATTCCACTGGTATTAAATGAGCCCAGTATTTGGATTATTTTGCCATTGAATCTGGTTATACTATTGACATGATTTATCATACTAAAGCTGTTACCTGCATCTTCACTTTTATATAGTTTATCGTTAGAGGATACAAATATTATATTACTACTATCAGCATTATTGGCTATTGGTGAAATATAAATTTGAGATGCGTTTTCCTTATAACCATTATCGGTGTTTAAAACAGATAATAGGGCAGAAGGTCTCCTCCACGCGTTTCCTGCATTTGTTGACTTTAAAAATCCGAAACTTAATCCTTCTGCTGAGCGACCATTTAAAGCAGAAGTAATATAGATGATGTTATCGTCAAGAGGGTCTACTTTTACATCGACGATACCAAATATTGGTCCTCTCATATTGTCAGTGAGATTTATCCATGTATCGGTACTGTCTTTCCAGAGTCCTCCTCGTTTTGCACCTAGATACAACTTGCTATTATCGCTGTTAGTAACAATTTTAGTTGCCCAACCCTGCCCTTTACTGCTTGTTCCGTTTATTTCGGTAAAGCTGTGACCAACTTGTGACCATTGTTCATTATATATTCCAGAACCATTGCAATAATTTGTATTATTAAACATACTTGTCATAGCAGAAGCATAGGGTTCAAACGATCCAGTCTCATCTACCCTTGGCTCCCAGAATGTCTTCCATTTTTCATATAATGCAAATTCTGAACCTTCTGCAGTGTCAGGAGGTAACGTAACATAAAAACTATCTGCATTGTGTACCATAGTTTGGTAGTTTGCTGTTGAGTCATTAATAGGCTGATTCCAATAAGGAGCTTGGGAATAGGAAACAAAAGAAAGACTGATTAGAGCTAAAGTTACAAGGTACTTTTTCATAATTTATATTAGGTTAAGAGGTTTAAATAATTACGTCTTACAACGTAAAAGTAAAGAATAAGTTCTCGAATTACAAATAGAGCTAAAAAGCACTATCTCGAATCATTCAAAATTCTGATGTAGCTCATTACCCTTATCGTATAAAAAACTACCTTTGCTAGCAGTAAAAGCAATGAGAAATACATGGTGGAAAATACTTGCAGTTATCTGCATTTGCTATGGCATCATAGGGGGCTTTCTTATGCCTGCCCCAGATGATATTGGCATATTAGCTAAAACTATTAGAAATCTGCACTTTCATGTGCCGATGTGGTTTACCATGATTATCTTACTTGTGGTGTCTTACGTCTACGGGATTAAGTTTTTACGTACAGGTGATATGCGACTAGATAGTATGTCTAGCAGCTTCGTGAAAGTGAGTATGCTCTTTGGTCTTATAGGACTAGCTACGGGTTCTTTTTGGGCTAGATTTACATGGGGCACTTGGTGGATAGAAGATGCTAAACTAAATGGAGCAGCCATTGGTATGCTCATGTATGCAGCCTATTACATATTAAGAGGGAGTATAGAAGATGAAAACCAACGGGGAAAATTCTCTGCGGTGTATAATCTGTTTGCCTTTCCCATTTTCATTGTACTTATTATCATATACCCACGTATGGCAGAGACGAGTCTACATCCTGCTAGTGGCGATACCATCGGTTTTAGCACACTAGATTTAGACAATGACCTTCGTAAGGTTTTTTATCTAGCTGGTCTAGGTTGGATATTGCTCGGTGTGTGGATAGCCACATTAAAATATAGATTAACAGAAATAAAAAGAAAAGATGAGGAAATATAGTTGGATAGTAATGCTTGCCAGCCTTTCGGCTATGGCACAAACTCCGGTAGATGATTTCTTTTACCAAAGCGGAAAAATTTACGTAGTTGTTGCTATTTTAGTAATCATTTTCCTGCTTCTTACGTTCTATCTAGTAAGGTTGGACAAAAAAATAACACAATTAGAAAAAGAAAGAAATGAAGCCTAGCGTTATCGCATTATTAGTAATACTAGCTGTAGGTATTGCTGCTATTATGAGCACCTATTCTGGAGCAGAAGAGAGTGCCACTTTTGAGTTGGCAGAAGCTAATGCAGGAGATACATACCACATTACTGGGTTTTTGGTAAAGGACAAACCCTTTGAGTATGATCCTATAAAAGATCCAAATTACTTTGCGTTTTACCTAAAAGACAAAGCAGGAACCGTGCGTAGAGTAGTGTCTCACGAGCCAAAGCAACAAGATTTTGAAAGAGCAGAGAGCGTAAGTATGTATGGCATAGCCAAAGATGATCACTTCCTTGCCACTAAAGTAATACCTAAGTGCCCGTCTAAATACAAAGACGAGCAAAATAATAAAGCTGATAAGGCAGCAATAACAGCAAATATGTAACTCGATATGGAAACCATAACTTACGTAGGCGAACACCTTTTTATAGGGAACCTCGGAAAATTTTTTGTAGTACTTTCACTTATCTCGGCACTGCTAAGTGGTGTTTTTTATCTTAGAGCTAAGGAAGGTAAAAACATAGAACGCAACTTGGGTAGATTTTTCTATGCATTGCACGCTAGTGCAGTGTTTGGCATTTTTATCACCCTTTTTACGATCATACAAAAACACTATTATGAGTATGCATATGCATACGAACACAGTAGCAATACATTACAGCTCCGCTATATGATTTCCTGTTTTTGGGAAGGACAAGAAGGGAGTTTCTTACTTTGGATGGTGTGGAACTCCTTGTTAGGTATAATACTCATCTTTACTGCCAAACGATGGGAGCGAGGCGTAGTAGCTATTATGGCTATGTGTCAAGTAGTACTCACTGCAATGATTCTTGGGGTCAATTTCTTTGACCTCTACACTCTAGGTAGTAGCCCTTTTGAGCTACTCAGAGATAAGTTGCAAGCACCTATATTCTCATCACCAAACTATATAAAGAGTGTTATAGATGGTACAGGTCTTAATCCACTGCTGCAAAATTATTGGATGGTGATACATCCACCTACCTTATTTTTAGGGTTTGCACTTACCATAGTACCTTTTGCATTTGCGGTTACTTCCTTATTTTATGGAGAGTTTAGAGCTTGGATAAAACCAGCATTGCCTTGGGCTTTGGCCGGGGGTATGGTGTTAGGTGCAGGTATCATCATGGGTGGTTTCTGGGCGTATGAGTCCTTGAGTTTTGGTGGCTACTGGGCTTGGGACCCTGTAGAGAATGCATCATTGGTTCCTTGGCTATTGCTTATAAGCGGGATACACCTTATGCTTATCAAAAAAGCAACCAATAGTTCAACTATTGCTACGTATACGTTGGTTATCTCGTCGTTTATCCTAGTGCTGTATGCTTCTTTTTTAACACGAAGTGGAGTGCTTGGCGAAACGTCTGTTCATGCTTTCACAGACTTAGGTCTTGCGGGGCAACTCATGCAGTTCGTGGTCCTTTTTGTTTGGCTGCCGATAATAGCAGTAACGCCTGGTAAGAAGTACAAATGGTTAATGATAATACCCGTAAGTATTCTCGTGCTTCTATTGCCATTCTATGCTAAATTAAGCTTTTACCCGTTGTTGATTCTTACTTTGGCTGGACTTGTTTGGTTTGTATTGAACCTCAATAAAAGAATAACTAATCACGCTAGTGAAGACAATGTGTCTGGTCGTGAGTTTTGGATGTTTATAGGTTCGCTTATGCTAGTGCTAAGTGCAGTACAAGTAACTGTGGGTACTTCTAAGCCAGTATTCAATAAGATTTTTGGAACTAATCTGGTGCCACCAGAAGATGTCATAGCTTACTATAATATGTACCAAATGCCTATTGCTATTGTGATAGCATTGCTTATGGCAGTTGGTCAGTTTTTTAGATACCGTAGTACCCCAGATAAGAAAAAGCTCGGGTACGAAATAGCGGGTATAGCTTTAGTATCTGTAGCTCTTACTATCGGGGGCTTCTTCCTCTTTAAGATTTCCAATCCGATGTACCTCATCTTTATGTTTGCTGGTATATTTGTGTGTGTAGGTAATCTCACGTATCTTATTTTTCAGGTTAAAAAATTCAAGCTGTCAGGTTCTTCTATTGCACATATTGGGTTTGGATTAATGCTACTAGGAGTTCTAGTTTCTAGTGCCAAGAAGCAAGTAATAACAGCAGACTTTAGCGGTCAGTTGGGAAACTATGATGAGCAAGCACGTAGAGAGAATATGTTGCTTATCAAGGATGAACCAACCAGATTAGGAGACTTTATGGTAACCTACCAAGGAGATAGTGTAAGCAATGCCGATAGGTATTTTAAGGTAAATTATAAATCCTTAGATGGGGAAGAAGAGTTTACGCTAATGCCGAACGCACAAATAAGCGATCAGATGGGGCTTTTGCCAAATCCTGATACACGACACTATCTAACGTATGATGTATACACACACATTACTTCTCTGCCTAAACCATCTACAGATAGTGTGAAGTGGGAAAATGTACAAGAGTACACTGTGAAGCGAGGAGATAGTATAGAAACCAATAATGGTATGGTATACTTTTCTGGCATTGAGCAAGGCAATGGTGAAGCTATTGGGCTTAAAAATACTACATTGGCTAGAGCATTGCTTACTGTCAAAACAGGTAAATCAGAATATACTTCTGAACCATTATTTGGTGTGAATAGTAATACCTATTTTACGATACGAGATGAGTTAGAAGAAGTTGGACTTCGCTTTGGTTTTGAAATAAGACCATCCGAAGTAGCAGGAGAAGATCCAACAGCAGTATTAGAAATTGCAGAAACCAAACCGCAACCTAAGTTCATAGTAATGAAAGGAATTATATTTCCATATATCAATCTGTTATGGTTAGGTACTGTGCTAATGGTAATAGGTTTCGGTATTGCTATGTTCAATAGACTAGAACTAAGACGTGCTGAGTGAAATACAAAATCACATTTATAGGAAGTGGGAATGTAGCGACTAATTTAGCTTATGCCTGTGATAAGGCAGGACATACTATCAATCAGGTTATCAGTCGCAATGAGCAAAGTGCCAAGGAACTCGCCAGTAAGTTCGGTGCATACTATGGCACTGTTGATAGCGAAATTTATACTGATGCAGATGTAATAATAATGTGTGTAAGCGATTCTGCTTATGCTACGGCAATGTCTCTAGTGCCAAAGGGTTCTAAAGCTGTACTGTGCCATACTTCAGGTCCTGTTTCTATAGCTGTTTTATCTAGGTATACTGGCGAAAGTGGAGTTTTATACCCTTTGCAGTCACTTCGCAAAGAGGAGGTGAAGGATCTAATGCAAGTGCCTGTAATGGTAGAATGGAATGGAAGTAGAGCTAAAGAGATTCTCCTAGATTTAGCCGATTCTATATCTAATGTGGTACGCGAAGTAAGTAGTGAAGAAAGAGGAAAATATCATCTAGCAGCTGTTTTTGCAAATAATTTCACTAACTTGATGTATGGCTTATCAGAGCAATACCTCATCGAACAAGGATTAGATTTTAAAAACCTGTTGCCCATTATTCAAGAAACTGCGGTAAGACTAAAACAAGGTGCTCCAGCTCAGTGGCAAACTGGACCAGCTAAAAGAAAAGATATGGATGTGATTACTAAGCACTTGGCTATGCTAGACAATCTGGAGCTTAGAGTAATTTATAAACAATTATCAGAATTTATACTAAATCAAGAGTAATCAGCCATTATTTGGTTATCTTGTACCAAATAATTAAAGTAGAATCATGGAAAGTAAAGATATAGAATTTAATAGAAGCTCATATAATATTTTTGCAATCTGTGAAGAGTTTAGACAACGTTTAGCTCAATTGCAGGGTCTTACAGATCAAGTAGTGAAAGAAACTACAGAAGAATAACATTTATTAATCAATGAAGTATCTTATAGGTCTTATCTTTTGTGTGGCCTTGGCTATGTCGTCTAGTGCTCAAGTAGTGGAAGTAAATCCCAATATAAAGTGGAAGTATGTCCGCTCGCAAAAACTAGAGCTACAGTCGGAAAGTGTTTATCAGTATGAGTTTCCTGCAGACAAGGCAAATGATTATATCTTTAACCTATTCTATGATAAGGAAAATATAATAACCTACATTAAAGTGGTAGATATGCAAATGAAGCCAGTAGCGTCCATTTCAGACCCTAAAGCTCTAAAGACTACCAAACTAGAGTTTAATGTTCCTGCGTCTGGTATGTATATGGTAATGCTAGGTTATCAAAGCAAGGACAAGTCAGACGAAAGTACTACTGAAATAGAGGCCATTTTGATTACCAGGCCCATCGTAGAGTAAGATTTTCAGTACATTGTATTACATAAAAAAGCCCGATTAGAATTCTAATCGGGCTTTTTTATGTACCATAGTTTTACTTATTTAAGCCATTGGTTAAACGTATCTCCTCGCAACCCTAGTCTTAATGTTTCCAGTGGAATAACCTCATTAGGTGCTATGTTTCCTAGGTTTACATTGTGACCATAGAGGGTCATAAACCATACTTGCTGTACTTTCTGTGGAGCTTCCCATAAAATGGTATCTAACGGTATGTGTTGTAATATCTCTTCTATGAGCCCCGATCTGACTTCGCCTGAGTTTCTGAAAATACCCACAGTTCCACTCTCTCTAGCTTCGGCTATTACTTTCCATGCTCCAGCTTCTATCTCAGCTTTCATCATAGCTATCCATTTGTAAGGAGGTATTATTTTTTCAGCATCTTTACTTCCTACCTCACTCAATACGATGTAGTCTTTTGCCAAAGAGCGTATATAGCCACATTTCTCTTCTTCAGAGATTTCTATGCTTCCATCAGATACTTCTACGTGTGTAATGTTATATCTCTCTAATAGTCTTTTGTAGTCTTCGAACTGTCCTCGTATTACATATGCCTCAAAGAGTGTGCCTCCGAAATACAACGGAATGCCTGCTTCCTGATATATAGCAATTTTACGGCCTAGGTTAGGAGTAACGCTACTTGTACCAAACCCTAGTTTCACGATGTCGGTTTTATCTGCTGCAACTTCTAGAAAATCTTCTACTTCTCTGCAGCTTAATCCTTTGTCCATTACCATTGTAAGGCCAGCTTCTCTTGGCTTGGTGGTACGCTCAGGAATGTTTTTCAGTTTAAAATCTGGATTTATCATTGGTTTATTTCGAGTACAAATCTATGATATTTGAGATGCTATCTACATTTTCTGTAAAAGGAGCAAATTCATATAAAAGAACAAACTCCTCTGGCTTTATTCGTAAGCCAGCGTGTAAGAAGTTATGTCCCTTTTCATAAGTGCCCAATGTAAATAAATAGGCAGCTAATCTGTAGTACATGCGGTGATCCTCGTCGTGATTTTCTAAATGCTCTAGTAGTAGGTCTACTGCTTCTTGTACTTGGTCTAGCTCAAATTTTGCGTGAGCAAAATCTAAAAGTATTTCGGTAGTCTCAGGTTCTATCTCGTAGGCGTACATATAATGTTCATAGCATTTCTCTGCATTCTCGTCTATCAGATATAGCTCTGCTATCTCTATATGATACATGCTTTCATATCTGTCTATGTCTATAGCTTTTAGTAAATTGCGTTTAGCTTCGTTCCACTTCTCTCTTCGCTTATTTACCATAGCTAGCCCAAAGTATGCGTCGGATAGATTGGGATTAGTGGTTATAGATTTTTGGTAATAGAATTGAGCACTGTTATCATCTTTCATGTTTTCATAACACTCTGCTATATTGCAGTACACTTCTGCATCTGAATCGTCACTATCTAAGGAAAATTGAAATGAGGCTATAGCAGCATCGTATTCATCTTTTTCCATTAGGCAGTTTCCCTTACCTAAGTGTCCCATTGTATTGCTATCATCTATAGCTATACAGAATTCGTAAGCGTCTATTGCTTCAGTATATTCTTCGTTTCGCTGATGTACTAACCCTCTGAAATACCACGCACTATAGTTGTAAGGGTCTTGTTCTATTACTTTCTCTAAAAAGGATATAGCTTCAGCATATTGATTATAATCCATGTACAAGCGAATAAATTCTTGTACACTTAGCTCGTCATAAATGTAGTCTTTTGGGAAACCGTTAATGTATTTGTGGGCCTTGCTATGATTACCTAGTGCGAAATTGACACGTGCTAGTCTAAGGAGTAATTCATCGTTTTGAGGGTCCTTATTCAGAGCAAATAAGTAACTATCTACGGCCCGTTTTAGCTGCAAGGTTATGCTGTAGCAGTCTCCTAATAATTTGGCTATTTCGCTATTTTCGGGTTCTATACTCTTGTATTTTTCTAACAGTTTTATAGCACCTTTCACATTGCGTTCGGCCATATAAACTTCTGCTTTTTTAATCTTGTAGTATGTTTCAAAGGGGTAAATACTTTCGGCATAAGCTATGGCCTTATTGGCTTTGCCTATTTCCTCAAAATCTATGTAGTAATCGATTATAAGACCTAGTTCATCATTGTCATAGAAGAAACTCTCGCCACTAGCCAGCATTCTTTCGAAACTTTCTATTCGCTCATCCATTCCGTCACTATTAAAATCATTAAAATCCATCATACATCATTCTTTTTTTTATAATTTTTAAGCTCAAAAAGCTTTGTTAAATTATGATTATCCAAATCTACGCTTACTCTATTAAGAATTCTAATGCAAAGTTCGCCATATGCCTTTATTTTGCAAACATATTATCTTCAAAATTATGCATAACAACGTCATATTAGCATTTCTATTATTTAGTTACCTAGGAGCAGCAGCTCAATCTAAGAAACAAGTTAGCTGGCAGCAGCAGGTAGATTATTTGATAGACATTAAATTAGATGATGTAAATCATACGATAGACGGTGAAATAGCTATTGCCTATACGAATAATAGTCCAGATGAACTCAGTTTTATCTACATACACCTATGGCCTAATGCCTATAAGAATAATAGCACGGCATTTGCTAAGCAAATGGAAGAAAACGGTGATATGGATTTTTATTATAGTAAAGAAAAGGATCGAGGATTTATAGAAGGTCTAGATTTTAAATCAGGTGGATCGCAGCTGAAAGTTGAGGCTACTGAGAATATAGATGTGGTAAAAGTGATGCTTGCAAAGCCTATAAAATCAGGAGAACAGGCCACGCTTTTCACTCCTTTTAGAGTAAAGCTGCCTAAAGTGTTTTCTAGATTAGGACATGAAAATCAAGATTACTTTATAACTCAGTGGTACCCTAAGCCTGCGGTATATGATGTGAATGGCTGGAATCCTATGCCGTATTTAAATATGGGTGAGTTTTACTCAGAATTTGGGAGTTTTAAAGTGAATGTAACGGTGCCTGCTAATTATACCGTAGTGGCCACTGGGGAATGCCAAAATGCTAATGAGTTAAGTAGTATTAAATTGGGAACAGAAGATAGCGTTCCGCCAAGTGACGCGACATTTAAAACGGTAAAGTTTGAAGCTAGTAACGTGCATGACTTTGCTTGGTTCGCCAGTAAAAGATGGGGGTATGTCACCAAAAATATAAAGGTGGGAGATAGAGATATACTAGCGAGAGTAGTAGCGGCTGAGCCAGATTCGGCAAATTTAGAGCACATAGAAACAGCTATTACATATTACTCTAATAATGTGGGTCCGTATCCCTATAGTCACGCTACTGTGGTGCATGGGGAGCTCAAAGCGGGTGGAGGAATGGAGTACCCTATGATAACGCTTTGTGATTATATGAGCGAAGAGGTAATAGTGCATGAAGTAGGGCACAATTGGTTCTATGGTATTCTAGCCAATAACGAGCGTAGCTATCCGTGGATGGATGAGTCTATCAACAGTTACTATGAGGGGCAAGCCATGCAAAAAAAGGACTCCAAAAAAAGGGATATAAATGGACTCATAATGAATGCCTTGGTGCACGACAATATGCTTTTAGGCAAGCATCAAGCTATAGCTACCTCATCTGCAGAACTTACAGAAGGAAACTATGGGATGAGTGTGTATGGCATTGGCTCATCTGCTTTTGGATATCTGAAAGCGTACTTAGGCGATGGAGTATTTAAGAAATGTATGCTTGCCTATTACGAAACGTGGAAGTTTAAACATCCGTTGCCTGATGATATGAAAAAGTCATTTGAAGCTACTAGTGGTAAAAATCTTACGTGGTTTTTTGACGAAGTGTTGCAGACCAACAAAAAGATAGACTATGCTGTATGCAAGCATAAGCAGGGTTTTGAATTGAAAAACAACTCAGCCATAGCTTCACCGGTACCCGTAAAGGTGACTGCTGATGGTAAAACTACCACTACGTGGTATGAGGTGTTTCCTGGTGAATCTATAATTTTACCGTCTGCTGCTGAAGATAGAAGTGCTCAAATAGACGCTTTTGGTGAAACATTAGATTTTAATCTTGGTAACAACAAAACAGATAGTAAACTAAAACTAAAATTTGGTTCAGGAGTTGATAAACCTGAATTTAAAGAGATATATGTACTGCCTGCTCTAGGCTGGAATGCGTATGATAAACTTATGCTAGGTTTTAGTTTTCATAACTACGCCTTAGCCAATAAACCGTTGCAGTATATGGTAATGCCGCTATATTCATTTGAGAAAAAATCATTGAATGGTGTAGCTGCTGTAAGTTACACTATGCCACTAGATGGTGCTGGTGAGCATCTAGTCTTTGGGGCAGATGCCAAGAGTTTTAATTATTTGGAACGGGGTTTTAAGCAAGAGTATAAGTATCTAAAAATAGCTCCGTATGTAGAGTATGCCTTGCCTAAGGCTACCTTGCGAAGCAGTAAAAGCACTTTGCTAAAACTGCAGTATGACCAAATATTTTTACAACCTGATTTCTACATAGAACGAGACACGCTCAATGGTCCAGAAAGTGCTCCGACTGAGAAAAGTAGACAATTTATTACGCTACAGAGTACAACCCAAAATAGTCGAAAGATTAATGGTTACTCGTGGAACCTGATGTTAGAATATGGGAAAGTGAATCTGAATACAGTATTGGGCGATACTGCTAATAAGCAGCCTTGGTATGATGTGTTCGATACAAGCGGTAACTATCTTAGAACTATTAATTATTCTCCTTATTTGGCAGATAGAAAACTGACCGAGTCTATGCTGAGACTAAGCACGGTGATTAAATACAACGTAGATATTGGCTTAAAAAACAAACCAGTTGAAATGAGGCTGTACGGCACCTACTTGTTAAGTGCAATAGGTCAAACACAATATAAAAACACAGTTGGAAGCGTAGATAAAGCAGGTTTATACGATTATCGTTTTGATGAGTATCTAATGCATAGAAATGCGACGTATGGGGTCTTCCAAAACCAAATTTCAAATAGGAGGGACTTCAGTAAGTTTGTCGGCATGGTGGCTAGTAATGAAACGTGGCTGCTAGACTTTCAAGTCTCTGTTCCATTGCCAGGTAAAATTCCTGTGAGGCCATACATAGAGTTTATGGCTTATGAAAATTTAGATAAAGAAACTTGGAATACTACTGGCAAGAAGGTGATATATAATCTAGGTCTAGAGTTGCAAGTGATACCAGATAGGGTAGGAATATTTTTCAACTTAGCCCAATCTAGTGCGGTTACAAACTATCAAGAGAATTCTCTTATCTATCCAGCAAATATTGACGGTTTTGGTGAGCGAATTACTTTTGTGCTAGATCTGAATGGCCTAATGCCAGAGAAACTCAAAAAACAACTAAAATTATTCTAGGGAATTTGCCCCTCGTCCGCAAAAGAATAATATCCTCTATCGGTCACAATGATGTGATCTATGATAGTCATATCTAAGTTTTTGGCTGCAGCTATAAGTTTTTTGGTAAGACTATGGTCTGCCGAGCTAGGAGCTAGGTTGCCACTAGGGTGGTTATGACACAATACTAAGTGCGACGCACTATTTTCTAATGCTGCTTTGAATATACGCTTAGGGTCGGCCACAGTGTATGAGATTCCGCCATCGCTTACTTTTTCGGCTTTTAAAATTCTATTGTTCCTGTTGAGGAATAGTACCCAGAATTCTTCATACTCCTTGTCTTGCAGCATAGGTCTAAAGTAGGAGTAAGCGTCGTGGCTACTTTGAATGAAGTTGTTAGTGGTCTCCGCTTTTTTACGTCTACCACCAAGCTCTATGGCAGCTATTATGGTGATGGCTTTAGCTGGGCCTATTCCGCTTATTTGGCAGAGGTCTTTTATGCTTAGTTTGGCTAGTTGATTGAGGTCATTATTAGCTAGTTGGAGAATGTCTCTAGCGAGGTCTACCGCAGACTTATTGCGTGTACCATTGCCTAATAATATACCTAATAGTTCTGCATTGCTTAGCGTTTCTCGGCCATTAGCAGCAAGCTTTTCGCGGGGTTTGTCATCCTCACTCCAGTTTTTTATAGATATATATTCTGCCAAAATTTTTATAAAATAAAAAGCCCCGACGAATTTCGTCGGGGCTTCAAAAATATGTTTTTATCTATTAGGAAATTATCCTAAAGATGCTACGTGCTTAGCCAACCTACTTTTTAGGTTAGCAGCTTTGTTTTTGTGTATGATGTTTTTCTTTACTAGTTTATCTAGTTTAGAAAAAGTTTCACGCATTACAGTTTCAGCTTCGCCTTTGTCTTCAGAAAGTCTCACTTTCTTTATCCAAGTTCTTGCAGTTTTGTGCTGATACTTGTTCCTCGCTGTTTTAGCTTCGTTACTTCTTATTCTTTTTAGCGTGCTTTTGTGATTTGCCATTTTGTTCGTTTAAAAAAGGTCTGCAAAAGTAAGATTATTATTTAGTATCACTATACATCTTTCAGAAAAATTATGAGAGTGAAAGAACTGGAGTCTTCATGCTCAACATTTAGTATAAAATCTCTAGCCATTATCCAAGCTCATCCTGAGTGCAATCCCACTCATAGGGCTTAGTCTTGGGGATTACTTCTAATGATTTCTCGCTTAATAATACTGTAGTGTCGCTTGGGATAGTACCTTTTATAAAACATCCAGCCCCTATGGTTACATTATCGCCTATGGTGGTGCCCGCTACTATGCTCACATTAGCCCCTATCCATACGTTGTCTCCTATGGATATTCCTTTGGTGTGGCTCTTTTTTCGGTGGTCGTACTTGTAATGATTGGTAGAAGTGAGTATGGTGTTTTGACCTATATTTACATTGTTGCCTAGTACTATGCCTCCGCTCGCGTTTATATAAACGCCAGGATTGTCGCCAGGATCACAGCATATCCCCTTTTTAAGATTAGGCCAATCTACTATTTTGCTTCGGAAATCTACAGGCCATGGGACGTCGCCATTGATTCGAATTATTTTTTGAAAAAAGAAGTACTGACGTAGTATCTGGTAGTTTTTCATATAACCTACTTTTGGTCTTTTATATTGGGGCCACAGCCATTTTACATACCGTCTGAGTATGCTATCGTCTATAGATTCTGCTATGTTTTTTAGTATTCCCAAGCTTATTTTAAAATCCTTCTTTTATTCCAAATCCTAACCAGACCAAAATTCCAGTTAGCACTATTGCAAATATGGTCTTTGCTATTAGGTTTTTGCCAAATAGATAGAAGAAATAATTGAGTACTCCTATTCTCAAAATAACGCCAACTAGTGTAAACCAAGCTAAAGCACTGCGTGTATTGCCTCCAAGATGATACAAAAGATAAAGTGCTCCTGCTGTGATTGTGAGAAAGAAGAGATTGTAAATCAATTGGACATTGAGCTTATCATACGTCACAAAAGCACTAGAGAATGAGGTAGTAAGATACATCGCAAAGTAAAATGGCATAGTGATTTGTATGTAGATACCAGCCTCGGCCCATTCTTCGCCCAGTAAAAGAAGTGCGATTTGATCTCCCCAAACAGTAAGAACTACCACTGGTATAAGGGCCACCCAAAACATAGTGTCAAACAGTTGGTGAGACATTGCGGCTGTCTGTGCTTTGTCGTTTTTTAGTCTTGCATTGCGTTCAAAAAATACTTGCCCTAGTGCCATAGCAATCATACTCATAGGTAGATAACTCAGTTTGAAAGCATTGGCAAAATAGCCTGTAGCGTCTTGGCCATCAAATGCAGCTATCATAAATACAGGCATACTCGTAGCTAGTATATTTAGAAAAGCGGCTGGAGTGCTATATAGAGAAAAGGACTTATGTTTTTTAGCTAGGTTTATTAGGTCACTCTTGGTTGTATTGAGTATTTTTATGGGGTAGATAAATAGTAAATGAAAAAAGGCTATAATCTGAGAAAGCACTTGTCCTATGACAAGACCGTTTCCTGCTATTTTTATAAAGGGATGTAGCAATTTATAAGATGTGCCACTTACAGAGCTTAGAACTCTATTGTTAGAGATAGTCTTGTACTTACGTTGTCTATTGCCCCAAGATACCAGCGTCTCAGCACTGCCCATGAGCCAGATTGCGAGTGGTACGAAATAGAGAATATTGGGCTGGGAGATGTTAAAAAGAGATGCAATAGACTCTTTAAGGCAGAGAACTACTAAGAATAGGATTGTACTTATCAAAAAATTGAGCCATAGGCTAAGACGAACAATGTCTTCAGCTTCAGTTTCCTCATCTACTGCGACTATAGCTAGCTCGTATCTTAGGCCTGCTATCACTGTACCTATGCCCGCTAGTTTTACGAAAATTTCTAGTGAGCCAAACTGAGCTGGAGAATACATTTTTGCCAAAAAGTACAATGCCCCAAAACTGACAGCTTGTGCCATAAGCGAGCCACTAAATAATGTCCCGGCATTTTTAAAGAAATCGGTTTTAAATAACTTCAATAGGACAAAGGAAATCTTTTATAATCATTTTTGAGTATACCTGTATGGATTCTTGTTATGCTAAAAGTGCTGAACATATAGGAGTAGTAGCCAACGAAGGTGAATAGCAAAACAATATACCTAACGGCCATTCTTTTTATAACGCTATTTGCGGTATGGTACAAAGACGAAACTCCCGAAGTAAAAAAGAGCAAGTACCCGTAATGTAGTGAGACAGACGCTATATAAAGCTTGCTTTATAGGCTGCAATCCGTGTGTTAAATAGGTTAGCTACTGAATTGGCTACTCCTGTAATACCCCTTATTAGGCACTTCAAATACAACGATCCACTTATCACTCAGTTCAGAAGCTATAGAAACGGGCACGCTAGAATGGTTTTCGCCTCGGTTTAATACGTGATGATAAGTTTCTTTACTATTCTCGTTTCGCTATCCGATACATTAAGATAGTATACTCCAGAAGTAAGACTCGAAAAGTCCATTTGATCCTTAAGTATTCCGCTACCTATTTCCATTCCCTTAGAATCTAGTAACTGGTAATATGTGAAACCATCGTTTTGCACTATGGAGATTAATCCGTTGCTTGGGTTTGGGTATATGGTCGTAGTTTCTGCATTTAACGGAAAGATGTAGTTGGTGATAGCAGTATCACATAAAGTAAACCTTTGTCTAGAGAATCTCAGTTCTGCATTATTTGTATACTTCTCTATGCTATTGGGGTATCCAATGGATGGCCAAGTTGCAGCGTTCTCATTAGGGGGTACATTATCTAAATACAGAGAGCTTAGTTGCAGTGAAGTAGTCCCATCGGGGCGAGCAGTTCCTTTTATATTATTCCCAAATTCATAGTGGCCATTGCCAGCTAAAAGGTACAATCCTTTAAAGAAGGATGTGTTCGTAACCTCATTGCCAATAAACAACTGTGAATCACTAGGTATGGATGAATTCATGAATATTCCATAGCTTTCTGCTCTGTTCCTAAATATAATATTGTGTGGTCCATTAATACCGTGAGAATCATCGATTACAATATTTTGTACCACATTGCCCTCGCATAAATTAGCGTAAGGATAGTTGCCATGAAATACTAAATCTCCAGCCGCATCGCTGGGTAGTGATGTCCCTTCCCAAAAAGGGTCTCTAGAATAGTTGTATGATATCACATTGCCATTCGCTCCACTTTGTAGTAAAATAGAATGCCTTAATTGCGAAAAAGTATTATCGCTTACTAGGCATTCGCTGTTAGTAAATTGGAGCACTATTCCATAGCCGCTTCCACCTCCACCGTAGTCTGCAGACTTGGTGAGATAGTTGCCTATAATAGAATTATGAAGCCCTCTGGAGCTGCTTATGTGTGCGAAATCGCACAACTCACTCGACACACATTTAATGAGGCAATTGTATGCGTAGTTTAAACCTATATTGGAAGTGTTAGATGCTGATGAATCTAAACGCAGGATACTAATGTTTTCTACAGATGCGTTAGTTATGGGTTCTGTAATAAAGAAATGCGGGTCGTTTTCTGCTAAATATTCTCGTCTTAATTTATTGTCTAGGAAAAGCGTGTCGCCAGTTTGATTTTTTATTTTCACCACTTGTCCTGTGGAGTACCATGCCCAGCTAGAGAATATCTTGCTGCTATCTGTATCTGCTATTATGATGATTTTGTCTGGACTAAACGAGCCTCCGTTTTTAAGAACCAAATAGTTTTTCCCTTTCAAAGATTGTTTTACGGCTACAGGATCTTTTGAGGTAGTTCCGTGTAACTGAATGCAATCGCTTTCGCCAATTTCGTCAAAGATGAATTGGGTACTTCTTCCATTGCCTTTTATAGAAGTGTTTGATTTAAGAACTATCGGGTCTAGAAATAGAAATATGCCAGAAGGAAAGGTGAAAGTGGTAGGTTGTGTTATGGCTGCAATGGCATCGTTTAGTCTAGAGCTGTTGTCATTTGCAGAGCTATCACTATTCAATCCTAAGTCCGTTACGACATCTATTTCGACAAAGCTATTGTCTATGGGTTGTGTTAATCCACATTGACTCCAGTCGCTTAGTCTGTCTTGCGGTATGTCTTGAGCAAATGTGCTTATTGTAAAAAAGAAAAACGATAGAATAAGGGTGTAACGTAGCATAAGTAAACAAATATAGGGTTTCTAAATGTCCTTGTACTACTATCTACCTCCCTAGATTAAATCTTTCTATCTCGTCCGAGTAGAAAGTTTTGGTATCGTAGTCGTCTAGTATTTTTCTTCTTCCATTAGATCTCATAACACCTGTCATTCTTCCGGTACCCCCTGGCATAGCACCTAATATTATGTCGACCCTCTCACGTTTTGCTCTATCTATGGCTATCACTACTTCTTTTAGACACACATGTTCCTCTTTGCAATATATCTCGCAGTCTATCGAGTCTTTTAAGGTGGCAATGTCCTTAGTGAAAGTAGTAAAGCCTATTTGGCTTATTTCTATGCTTATGCTATCTGATTCTTTTACCTCTTCGGTGGCTGTTAGCTCAAACCTGCCTTCTACATTGGTAAATGCTCCGCCTATTTTACGGTTATTTTTAAAAAGAATGACGGTAGCGAAAGCTACTTTATTTTCGTCTGAAAGACTATCTAAGACTACACCTGTTATTTTCATATTTTCAATGGTTCTCACATTTTCATCTACTGTATTATCTGTAGTCTCTGTCTGAGCTATAGCAAGTTTTTCTTGCACACTCAGCATTAGTGTGAGTATAGCTGCTGCCGCAGCATATCTCATTCGTATGTACCAAGGCTTAGTGGGAGCAGGGCTGTCTACCCTGTCTGTCTGTATCCGTATGCACATACTGCCATTATTCTCCTCATACTTATTCCATATTTCTTCGTCCGAGGTATTGCAAACGTCGTATACTGTTTTTACGCACTTTTGGCAATGTCTACCTTGCTCATTTGTAGTCATGGTATTCCAGTTTTCGTGGCAGGGTTCTACTATTTGTATCTTTTGCATCTTATTCAAAGTTATGGAGCTAGTCTCATTTTTAAAAGCACAAATTAAGTAGCGGAGCCCTTTGGTTTACCAAAGTGCATATAGGTTAGGCAATAAGATACTTAAAACTTGAGTTCGATTATTATTTTGGATTCAGAACATCTTTAAATAGTGAGTTTCGAGAGAAAGGGGTGAAGGAATAGCGAGCTATTCCAAGACAGTTTTAGGAAGAAAATGGCTGTTTAAATGTGTAATCGACCTGTTTTGTCCATAAAACCTCGTGATCATCATTGTTTTATCTTGATATAGCTCGCTATATCTGCACTAAAACCTCTCGCCTCCAATGTTTTATGAAAATCTGTATCTCAAAAGAATAGTCGAACTCAAGTTTAAAGATAAATTTGCAGCAAAGTATCTGATATGTCCGAAGAACATTTTAAAAACGTAATTTCTCACGCCAAAGAGTACGGCTTTGTTTTCCCAAGTAGTGAAATCTACGATGGCCTAGCGGCTGTATATGACTATGGACAAAATGGGGTAGAGCTCAAGAAAAACATACGTGAGTACTGGTGGAAGAGTATGGTGCAGCTCCACGAGAATATAGTGGGCATAGATGCATCTATATTTATGGCTCCACAAGTATGGAAAGCGAGTGGGCACATAGATGGCTTTAGTGACCCGATGATAGATAACAAGGATTCTAATAAGAGATACAGAGCAGATGTGCTTATAGAAGACTATCAAGAAAAATATAGAGTCAAAAATCAGAAGGAAATAGATAAGGCGAAGAAGCGTTTTGGTGACGATTTTGATGAAGCAGAGTTTGTAGCTACTAATCCTAATATAGCTCGTAATAATGCTAAAATAGAAGAGATAGATGCTAGGCTAAAAGATGGCCTAGAGAACGATCTAGACAAAGTGAAAGCTTTGATAGAAGAGCTGGGCATAGCTTGCCCAGTGAGTGGAAGTAAAAACTGGACAGATGTACGCCAGTTTAATCTGATGTACAGCACGCAGATGAGTGCTACAGATGGTGAGAGCCAGATCTACTTAAGACCGGAGACGGCTCAAGGGATATTTGTAAACTACCTCAATGTACAAAAGACAGGTAGAATGAAACTTCCTTTTGGGATAGCACAGACGGGTAAGGCTTTTAGAAACGAGATAGTTGCTCGCCAGTTCATTATGCGTATGAAGGAGTTTGAGCAAATGGAGATGCAGTTTTTTGTAAAGCCGGGCACAGAGATGGAATGGTATGCGTACTGGAAAGAGCAAAGACTAAAATGGCATACGAATCTAGGGACTAACCCTGCAAAGTATCGCTACCATGACCATGTGAAAATGGCTCATTATGCTAATGCAGCGGTGGATATAGAATATGATTTTCCATTCGGTTTCAAAGAAGTGGAAGGGATACACTCCCGTACAGATTTTGATCTAAAGCAACACGAAGAGCACACAGGCAAAAAGCTTCAATATTTTGATAATGAAAGCAACGAGAGTTATGTACCCTATGTGGTAGAGACGAGTATAGGGCTAGATAGAATGTTCCTAGTACTAATGAGTAATGCACTGGAAGAAGAAGATTTAGGAGAAGGGAAAACAAGGACTTTACTTAGACTTCCGGCAGCATTGGCTCCGTATCAATGTGCTATTCTTCCGCTGATGAAAAAAGATGGATTGCCAGAAATGGCACGCAAGATTATGAAAGATCTTAGTCTAGACTTCAACTGTTTCTACGAAGAGAAAGATGCTATAGGTAAGCGATATAGAAGGCAAGATGCTATAGGTACGCCTATCTGTATCACTATAGATCACGACAGTTTAGAAGACGAGTCAGTAACCATCCGGTACCGTGATTCTATGGAGCAAAAACGTGTAAAAGTAAGCGAGCTAGAAAGCATCATCACCCAGGAGGTGAGCATGAAAGAGCTGCTCAAGGGTTTGGTGTAGATAGTAGCAGAATACATCGCTGAGATGTAAAGCTAAGAAACATTGGTGCTCTATCTCCCGTCAACGTCCCTTGCAAGGGACGTTGAGGTTAGCATGTCAAGTGCTGCCTGGAACTATTCTCTTTAAACAAAAAAAGCATTCGCCGCGGCGAATGCTTTACTATAATTTCAATATAAGTTAAGATTAATAATCTTCATCGTACACGTCTGTTCCCTCGTCATCGTACGATTCTTCTTCTATTTGTTTTTTAGATACTAATGTGCCATCTGCTTTGTATATGGCTATGTAGCTTGCATCCTCACTGTCTAGTTGTATTTCGTAGGTAGGAGCTCCTTTGGCGGAGTCTATTCTATTTACTAAAGATATTTCCAGTCCAGGGTTTGCTTTTTTTACGATAGCTGCGAGTACAGCGGGCATTTTTTCTGGGTCTAGGGATACGTTAGTGGTAGTCCAAACTCCAGCAGCTGTAAACATTGCTTCTGTCCAGTCTTCCCCATTCATAAATAATGCTTTAAAATTTGTAGATTCTTTTTCCCATTCTACGTCCTGAGCTTTAGGGTACTTGGTTGTTAGTGTTTTTTTAACGACACCAGGAACTTGGGCGGCAGGTACAGATTGAGCATATGCCGAGATGCTCATAAATACTGCACATAGCAGTATAAGTGTTATTTTTTTCATTTTGTTTCTGTTTCAAAAAAAACATAAAGATGTAGCAGCAAATAGGTATTGCTAACTTACAATCAAAAGTATATATATGGAGCACATCTAGTATCGCTCACGATGGTGTTTTTCGACGAAATAAGGTTTGCCGTGTGTGTTTTATGCTAAGTATTTGAATTTCAGGCACAAAGATTTTTTGCTAAGGGTTTTCTATCTGCTATAAACTAACGGTGCAATAGTTCTAGTTATTTGACTGACGGCGTGCTTTTCAAAGAGAAGGGACGTATGTCATATATAGCTTCTGCTACCAGAAATGCAGTAAGGCGAATAAGCTTAATTATTCATTCCTGTAGCTAAAATTAAAACTATATCTCTTTTATAATAGCAGGTCTCTGGCTCAGCTCGTGGTAGCAGATGTGCTCTTTATAGAAGTAATGAACCACCATGCTTCTTCTCGTTTTCTCACTATTGGTATGTGGCATGCCGCCGTGTAGTAGGTTGGCGTGCCATATAAATACATCTCCTTTTTTAGCTGAGAGCACTTCGGGTTTTAGGTTGTGTTTTTGGATAATGGATGCTTGGTATTCCTCGTAGTTTTTGTTTGGGTTAGGAGATAGTAGCCCCCCCGTGGTATTTCCCATATCTGCATTGGTAGCATAGGGAAGTTTGTGGCTGCCAGGATAGTAAAATAGGGGTCCATTGTCTGGCTCTATATCGTCTAGTGCTACCCAGATGGCTATTAGTCCGCCAGCAGGGTAGGTGGCCATATGCACACTATCGCTGTGTGCAGCTTGTTCGCTTCCGTATTGAAAATTAATACTCTGAAAAGGTACCACTTCTTGCCCGCCTAGTTCTTCTAAAATGGTGCGTATTTCTTTGTGATTTATAATGCCTTTTAGAGCTGCCACCTTTTCGTGGGCAAAGAGTATTTTCTTGCCTGTATAGTTGAAGTCTATTGTGCCTAGAGCTATGGCGTTGGAAATGTCGGTGTTTATCTGCTCAACAAAACTAGCGTCAAAGAACCCATTTAATCTCAGGTAGCCGTCTCTTTCCCAGCCTTCATTTTTACTATTGTATTCGTTTGTTTCTTTTGGCAACGCTTTAAAATCATTGCTGCTTATAGAAAACCAAGTAGGCTTTTTTATCCCGTATTTTCTGTAAAGTGGTTTGTGTATGTCAAGGTGCTTTCTGTTCAGTAGGTTATGCACTAAGTACAGCGGTTTTATACGTCTTAGTAAGCCCGTATATTTATCATAAAGGGCCATTTATACGAGTTCTATGATTTCGAGATTCTGGTTTCCAGAAACGTACTTAGGTAGGGCACTTAGTATCATTTCTTCTAGCTTTTTTATTACGCTTTGTTTAGCATAAAACTTGGTGTATATAAGCCCTACAGCTCTGCCGGCTCCATCGGTTTTGAAAGCTCGGAGGTTGTTAAGCGACTCATCGTCTAGCTCTCCTGCTTCCCATTCTGGCATTAGCGTAGCACCGCCTTCTAGGTCTACTACTTTTTTAAGCGTATGTAGGCTTCCACTTTCGTAGTTTAAAGCTAGATGGTTTAGCTTGTCATCTGGGAGTGAGCATAGGTTTATAGTCTGTGTTCTGAAGCAATTTCCTTCGCTAAGTAGCCAAAGCTTATCTGCTAACAGATCGTCCGCTTCCCAAGAGTTTTGACCATAGCTCGGATGATTGGGGTGTGCGTATATTCTGAACTTTTCGACGTATAGATTTCGTTCTATTAGTCCGCTATTATGCAGCGGTATGCTCACTATACCTACATCTAGTCTGTTATGTTCTAGGTCGTCTACTATCTCATGAGTTAGAGCTTCTTTTATAGTTAGCTTTAGGTCTGGGTACTTCTGGGCTATTTGGCTTATGAGTCTCGGTACTAGTGAGTTGGCTATCGTAGGAAGAACTCCTATTTTAAGTTTGCCACTCACATCTCCGGTGTGGTCTTTTAGTATAGTCTCTATTTGTGCAGTTTCATTGAAAATAATGCGTGCTTGCTTTATTATTTTTTCACCAATAGAGGTGGGTGTAATGGGCTGTCTACTTCTATCGAAAATGATTACGCCTAGTTCTTCTTCTAGTTTTTTCATCTGCATACTGAGTGTTGGTTGTGTTACAAAACTTGCTTCCGCTGCTTTTATGAAATTACGGTGTTCGTCTAGAGCTATCAGGTATTGTACTTGTATAAGAGAGATATTGAGCATTGAATTTTGATTATGGCTCGTCTGAGGGAGTGCTCGCGGCAGCGAGCTTATCCAAGTCAGTATAAGCATTGCCTCAAAGATAATGTGGAGACACTAGATGTGGTGCATAGAGCACGATACTTTTTGTAAATTCATAAAAAAAATAGGATCATTGGCGGTGTGATCGTACTGTATTGACTTAAAATGAATCATTAACTGTAAGTCTCAATTCTTCTAGTTTCTCTCTTAAGCTCTTAAAGAATTGGTACCTTAGTTTTTCAGATACTTCACTTAGTAAGATAGACTTTAGGCGTATCTGATCTATCCAGCGATTGCATTCCTCAGAAAAATGAGGACTAAAAGACATCAAAGAGTTGAATGAATTGAAACTTACATAGGTGTAGGTTCTCCCATCTTTGAATGCTTGAATGCAATTGTTACTCAAAAATATATCACTCTGATACATCTCAAATGAACTGAAAATTGTGCCTTCTTTAGTTTGGATAAGCTTACGTGCTAGCTGAGCTTCGCTTTCTAGTTTGGTGAGTAAGGCTTCTATGTCATCACATATATTAATGGCACTTTGCTTATTTATAAATAGGCCGGACTCTAGGTAGTATTGTACTTGCTTAATAGTGCTGTCTAATGTCTCTGGGGCCCATATCTCTGTGCTCGGCACGCCATGGTAGTTTTGATAGATACGGTCTGTTATTTCTTCATATTCCCCTAGGCTCTCATCAGCGTCATACTTTTTAGTAGCAAAGTCTGGCAGGTTGAGGACACTGCGTTGCCAAAAGAAAAGCTTAAACCTACTCAAGCTCTTAAATCCAAACTGTCTAAAGTAAGGTAAATCCATAGCGGTCATTACTATCTTAGCATCTTCCGTTCCCATACTGGAAAGCATCTTTAGTTCTTGTTCTATGCCTATTAGATAGTTTATGATACTAAACTTGTCTTTGAACATTCCGTTGAACTGAAATGGGACTAATCTTCCTTGATAGTTGATTACGGAGTCGAATGAGATGTTAAATCGAAGACAGATTTTCTGTATTTCGTCAAAGGTAAGTGCAGTGTCTCCTCGCATTCTGCGATAGGCGGCATCTGCATTTACGCCTAGAAGCTCAGCTAGTTCAGCGGCTAAGTTTTTAGCTCCTACTCGCTCTTTGCATTGTTCTATTAGTGTTGATTGACTCATTTTATCGTTTTTTACAAATACCGGACTAATGTACGAGTAGTTAATTTATAATTGTTAATTAAATAAACTTTTATATTAATCAGGACTGTTTTTCGCAAAACAAAAAAAACAAAAGTCGCATAATGCTTATTTTAACTGCATTGGATATTAGGGACATTTAATTCGATTATATATCACTGTGTTATCGCTGCACCTTTGAACTAACAAAATGAGAGAAATCAGAAAAAAATTGACTTTAACATTCACCATACCTATTAATACATTTATAATATCTCAAAAAGACAACATTTGATACGGATTTTTATTCGGGTTCAATGTTGGCAAGTAAGCCTTCTTGATAGACTAGCTATGAAATAGAAAATGCTAAATGTAGTTTCTAATAGAGGGGCGATGAGCTATGGCTGTCGTCCTTCGATTAGGAATGAATGGGATGCAACTATTCATTCTTTATAATAACCAGCGGCTTGTGATTTGTGTCCAAGAACCGTACAAAGTAAACTCCTGTAACAAGTTCGCCAAGATGTAACTGCTTACCGCCTCCTATTTCGCCAGAAGCTACTTTACGACCATCATAGCCTATCACCTCTACATCAAATGCCTCAGATGAAGCAATAGAGAGGAGGTCCGTCGTTGGATTGGGAAATAGAGTAGCGGGGCTTACGCTTTCCTGCACTCTAACGCCAGCAAATTTTTGCTCAGCTCGTTTTACTGCGGCGTATGCATTTACCTTACCATAGCCCCATTGAAAATCTCCGTTTTCTGATAGATCTCCAGTTCGTATATCTTCTCTAGATGTGGTTTGTAAAATTTCTTTGGCTTCGTTATACCATAAATTTGGATTGGCTTGTAGCATTAGAGCTACCACACCTGAAGTAGCTGGACTACTCATGCTGGTGCCACTAAATCTAGAGAATGGATATGACTTGCCATTAAATATAGTAGTCTCATCTATCGTGACATTAGCATCTGTGAAAGATGAAATACTGCTCATTACACTCACTCCGGGAGCAGATACATCTGGTTTCATACGCTCATCTATAGTAGGGCCAATGCTAGAAAAATCAGCTATGAATCCGCCACCTATCACAGCACCATTTCTAAGTACCTCACTCTGATGAGCAGCTACCGTTATGGTCTCTGGAGTGCTTGCTGGCTCACCCAGACCGTACTGATTGTCTCCTGCAGCCCAGCCTGTTTTCCAAGCGGTGAAAGGCATGCCCCAATTTCCTACATCAGAGGTAAGTTCGGTCACGTTATAAAAATGAACAAGTCCCGAATTAGCAAAAGTTTTTAAACCTATATGAAGCGATGTGTTCTCGTTTCTAATACGAAGTCTGATATGCGGTGAGTTATTCAGCGGATGTTGTTCGTCTACTTGGATATTGTAGAAGGTAGTATCTATTCCTGTTACTAAAAATGAGTCAATATATAAGGAGCCGTCATTGGTTTTGTACTTAGGGATAGATGCTAGTAGTTCTTGAGAACCATTATATACCCCAAAGCTAGTTCCAAACTGTTCGTTTGGCTGCCCCCACATAGAGATACTTTGCCCCCATAGATTAGCTGTGCCGCCTCTATAAAAATCAACTTTAGTTGTTAGGGTATCATTGGTAAATTCTTTTTTCAGATGAAAATCTACATCGCCATTATTGCCTCCCGAAGTTACAAAAATGACTCCCTCATCTGAGAGGCTGCCTATGGCTCTACTCACCAAAGAAGTACCGTCTAAAGGCCCAAGATTATAAAGTCCCCAGCTCATATTTACCACTAGTCGCATATTGCGTTTTTTAGCTTCTTGGTGCATCCAGTTAAATGCATCTATAACTG
>Ga0209491_10001190_pt1 | contig 51548 bp, 22 predicted proteins | sample BON02_FD_187213 | JGI IMG/M metagenome (GOLD analysis project Ga0209491, IMG submission 187213) | Freshwater microbial communities from Lake Bonney liftoff mats and glacier meltwater in Antarctica - BON-02 (SPAdes) (version 2) | ecosystem: Environmental > Aquatic > Freshwater > Ice > Glacier...
TTGGTCCCCGTCAGCCGCTGCACACGTCTCCTCAGCTCACACGCCGCCACCTCCAACAACAAACTCCAACCAGCAACAACCCAAAACAAAAACAAAACAAAAAAACGCCCACGCAAAAAAAAAATACAGGCTACAACTTTTCCGCGCCCCCCTCGCTGCTCGCCCGCCCCACGGTCGAGGACGGCAAAGGCGGCGCGCGCCAGGCCGTCGCCACCGACGCCGACACCGAGTCCTTCTACTTCCGCGTCAACGGCGTGCCCGTGTTCGCCAAGGGCGGAAACATCATTCCTCTCACGCTCTTTCCGACGACAGACACCTTTGCCCAGCTCGAGCGCACGCTCGGCGCCGCCCTGGCCGCCAACCACAACATGGTGCGCGTCTGGGGCGGCGGCATCTACCCCTCGGACGCGCTGCACGACCTAGCGGACGAGCGCGGCCTCATGCTGTGGGAGGAAGCCATGTTTGCCTGCACGCTCTACCCAACGGGGCAGCCAGGCTTTTTGTCCAACGTGCAGCGCGAGATCGAGGAGCAGGTGCGCCGCCTCGCCGGGCGCCCGTCCGTGGTGGTGTGGACGGGCAACAACGAGGTCGAGGGCTCGTTCGACTGGTTCGCGGCCTCGCGCGACAACCGCATGCTCTACGCGGTCGACTACCACGAGCTCTTCATTCGGACGATCGGCGGGGTGGTCGGAGATTTGGCGCCAAGCCTGCATTACGTCGACTCGTCGCCGTTCAACGGCTACGTCTCGCGCCCCGCTCAGTACGGGCGCGGGAGCAAGTCCGCGCCCATCAAGCGGTGGGGGCGCACCAGCGACGAGCGCTACGGCGACGTGCACTTCTACAACTACGCCTTCGACTGCGAGGCGGCGCGAGAGTTCCCGCAGTCCAAGTTTGTTTCCGAGTTTGGTTTCCTGTCGGTGCCGAACTTTGAGACGTGGGCCGAGGCGACCGACCCGGCAAAGGGCGACTGGGCGTTCGGCGACTTTTCGCCGACCAAGTTTGGCGTCAACCAGACTATGACCAACTACCGCAGCCGCCGCTACAGCCACATCAACGAGATCCTCAACCAGGCGGGCAGGCACTTCCGCCTGCCGACCAAGTGGCGGCTCGAGGCAAAGCCCGGCGCCTCTCCGCGCGCCGTCGCGACGGCCGAGCGCGAGACGCTGCGCCTTTACAAGCAGTTCTTCTGGCTGACCAACCAGCAGCAGGCCGCCTGCTACCGCGTCGGCACCGCGGCCTGGCGCCGCCAGCGCAGCGAGAGCAACGCCCTGACCATGGGCGTGCTCTACTGGCAGCTGAACGACGTGTGGGCGGGCTGGTCGTGGAGCGGCTACGACTGGGCGGGCCGCTGGAAGCCGATGCACTACGCGCTCAAGCGCGAGTTCGAGCCGCTCGTCGCCCAGGCCTGGTACGACAAGACGTCCGACCGCGTCGAGGTGTTCGCCGTCTCGGACGAGCCGGTCGCCGCGGACGACGGGAAATTAGTCATCACAGTCCGCCGGATCCTCTACGGCGCCCAAGACCAGGAGGACTGCATCTCAGGCCGCCCCGCGGCCGTCGCCAAGGTGTGGACTCTCGAAGGCCTGGCGATCCCCGCCGCCGCCGCCACCCGCGTGTGGGGCATGTCCGCCGACGCGCTCCTGGCCGCGGCGCCCGGGTGCACGCGCGCGGGGTGCTACGTGACGGCCGAGCTGACGGCCTCCTACCCGGAGGCCGGCGGCGAGGCGGCGCTGGCCGCGCTGGCGGGCGCGCAAAAGGCGGCGGCGGCGGCAAAGGCCGCGGCGGCGGCCGGCGGCGACAAGTCGGCGGCGGCGGCGGCGGCCCCCCTGGCGCCGCCCCCGGAGCCCAAGGTCGCAACCTCGGCCCGCACGCGCGTGCTCCGCTCCGAGGGCGAGGCCTTCTTCGCCTACTGGAGCGGACTGGAGTATTTGCCAGAGGCGGAGCTGAGCTACAGCCCCCTGCGCTTTGTTGCGGCCGACGGCAGCGAGCTGGCGCCCGGCGCCAAGGGCGGCGACAACCGCACGGTGGCGATCGACCTGCGCGAGGCGCGCGGCGCCTTCGCGGCGCTGGTGACCCTGGACTCGCCCAGCCCCGGGCACTTTTCGGAAAACTACTTTACGATCCACGCCGCGGGCGACGGCGCCGACAAGCGCTCTTGCGAGGACGGCGGCGCCACGCGTCGCATCCTCTTCCGGAGCGACGCTCCGATCGCCGACCTGGACGCGTGGGACCAGACCTTTTTGCTGACGTCGCTGTTCGACTACCAGCCGATCATCGCGGAGGAGTTTGCGGGCCCGCCTGCGTCGCCGTCGCCGAGCGCGCCCGAGGGCGACATGCCCGTCGGAGGCGGGCGGCGGGCGGCGGCCGAGGGGAAGAAGAAGAAGGCGGCCGGGGACGGCCTCGTCGCCAAGCCGACGAAAAAGTGATTCTTTTTGTTTAGATTTTCTGGCCCCTTGCTTTTTGATTTGGAGAAAGAAAAAAAACGCCCCTCATCAAACGCACTCTGTTTGCACACATATCTACGGGGTCGCCCAGCGCCCGATGTTTTTGTTCATCGTCATTTGTTATCCTTGCTCTTAGCTTGAGCGTCCTTCTCTCGTCGCCGTCGTCGTCGTTTTTTTTTCTTCTCCATCTCAAATCCCATACAGCGGCCTGTACTTGTCCGACAGGTACTTCAGAAAGATCTGCACGTCGAGCGGCCTGCCCGTCGCGCTCTCGAGCAGCGCATCCGCGCTCGGGTAGAGCGACCCCTTGGCGTGCACGCGCTCACGCAGCCACGAGCGCAGCGGCGCAAACTCGCCCCTCGCAATCTGCTCTTTCAAGCCAGGGATCTGCTCCTTGGCCGCCGCGAAGATCTGCACCGCCATGGCCGCGCCGAGGGTGTAGGTGGGGAAGTAGCCCAGAGCGCCGGCCGAAAAGTGCACGTCCTGCAAGGGGCCGAGCGCCTCGCCCTCGTAACCGGCGTCGCCCAAGTATTCGAGCGCCTTCGCCCGCCACGCGGCCGGCACGTCGGAAACGGCGAGCGATCCGTCGACAAGCGCCTTTTCGATCTCGAAGCGCAGGAGCACGTGGAGCGGGTAGTGCACCTCGTCCGCCTCGACGCGCACGTACGACGGCACGCGCAGGGCGTTGAGCGCGCCGTAGAGCCGCTCCGCCCCACCGGCCTCGTCGCCGCCGGCCGCCGCCGCCTCTGCAAACGCGCTGTCGGGAAAGCTCTTTGCGAGGCGCGGCAGCAGGTAGGCGCTGTACTCGCGCGACAGCCCCACCATGCGCTCCCACAGCAGCGATTGGGACTCGTGCGCGGCCATGCCGGCCGCCTCGGACACCGGCAAGCCCTCCCACTCGCCCCCCGTCGGCCGCCCCTGCTCGTAAAGGCCGTGCCCCGCCTCGTGGATCGCGCCCGTCAGGCTCTCCGTCACGTCGCGCGGCTTGAAGCGCGTGGTCAGGCGCACGTCCGTGGGCCCCGCCCCGCCCGTGAAGGGGTGGACGGACGCGTCGACGCGCCCGCGCGCCAGGTCGAACCCCAAGTCGAGCACGAGCTCGCGGCAAAGCACCGCCTGCGCGCCCTCGTCGTACGGAGCGCCGCCCTCTGGCGCCAAAATCCATTCCGGGTCCGCGGGTCCTTTGCCCGCGGCGCGCGCGGCGCGCAAGTCGCGCAGTAAAGGGACGAGCCCTTGCTTCAGCTCGGCGAAGATCTCCTCGAGGCGCGCGCGCGAGTTGCCCTTGTCGTAGCTCTGCAGCAGCACAGTGTAGGCGTCTGCTTCGGAATCGATCGCCCGCGCTTTTGCGCGCAGGGCGTCGACCCACGCCGAGAGCGTCGGCTCGAAGCGCGACCAGTCGCCCGCCGCGCGCGCCTCCACCCACGCGTGGTACCCCGTCGACTCGAGGCGCGCCATCCGCTGCGCCAGCTCCTTGGGCACGCGCGCCTCGCGGCGGTGCGCGTCGAGCGCCTCGCGGACGGCCGCCCGCCGGACGGCGGCCGCCTCGGCGTCGGGCGCGCCGAGCGCGTCGCCGGCGGCCGCCGCCGACGACAGGCGCTCGAGCAGCGCTCCCAGAGCGGGGCTGGTCTGCAGGTCGTGCGATATCCCCGCCAGCGTCTCCTTCTGCGCGGCGCGCGAGGCGGCGGCGGCGGGCGGCTGCATGACGAGCTCGTCCCACCCGAGGATGCCGGCGATTTCGCCGAGGCGGCTGATCTCGCGGAGCTTGTGGGCGGCGGAGGCGTAGTCCTGCTTGTGGTGGTGGTGGTTGGTTGTTGGTGTTGGTGTTGGTGTTGGTGTTGTTTTGGCGGCGGCAGTGGTGAGAGAGCGAGCCGGAGCGACGAGTTTAACGCGGCGAACGCGCGGAGCGGCGCGAGCGCGGCGGCGACTAAGGAAAACGCGATCGCAACCGCCTCGAATCAGGGAACAACTGACCTCCGCCACCGTCGTGGTCGCTGCCTCGGCGCTCATGGAGGCGACGGCGCGCGCAGGGGGGAGGATGCGGGGGGCACGGGAGGCCGAGGAGGAGGAAGACGCGAACACGCGGGACCCGCGGGCGGCCGCCGAGCGCGCGCAGAGCATGAGAAGGAGGGAGAGGGGATGGATTGATGCGGCGTGCGATACTGTATGCGATCGGAAGGAGCGGACGAGTTCAGATTGTGAGGGGCGAATGGCGAGACGCGCGGTTTTGGTCGTCCGGCGTCGGCCTGTGCGGTGACGAGCGGGAGAGAGAGAGAGGGCGACAAGGGGCCGACAACACAGCAGCAAACGCCCTTTTTTGTATTTCTCAAGACGCACCCGCCGCCGCCTCCCCCAGCAGCGCCAGCACTCGGTCCAGCACGGGGCCCCTCTGGCAGCGGTCCCCGCCCGCCCGCGCGGACGCCAAACTCCACGCGGCGAGCGCGTCGGCCGCCGCCGACGCCGCAGATGGCGACGGCGACGGGCCGCGCTCGCCGCCGCCGCTCTTGCCGCTCTTGCCGCCCTCTCCTCCCCCTCCCTTGAGCGCCCGCGCCAGCGCAACGACCGACCGCCCCGTCCGCGTCTCTAGCCCGGCGCCCGAGCCCGACGCCGCCGGCCCGCCAGTGGTCGTCCGGGCGTCCTCGTCGCGCGCGGCAGCGAGCGCCCGGCGCCACAGCACGCCCTCGTGCTCCGGCCCACCTGGCGCGCCCTTGCCGCCGCCGCCGCCGCCGCCGCCGCCGCCGCCGCCGCCGCCGCCACGGCAGTCTCGCGCGATCGCCGCCAGCGCCGCCAGCGCCGCCGCGCGGCTCGCCTCGCAACGCGCCCCCGGCAGCGCCGACCACTCGGCCAGCAGGGGGGCCAGGCGCGCGAGGTGGCGCGCGGCGTAGGCGCCGACAGCGGGGAGCAGGGGGTCCGACAGGCAGGCCAGAAAGGCGCGGCGCAGCGGCGGGCGGTGGCCCGCCCGCTCGGCCTCGTCGAGCAGCGCGCCGACGAGCCCGTGCAGGGGCTCGGCGCGGGGCTGCGGCAGCCGCAGGCCGAGGGCGCCGGAGCGCGAGGCGGGGTAGGAGGTCGCGGGCGGCGGGGCGGCGCCGGCGGAATGGAATGCGGGGGGCGCGCGCGGCGGCGGCGACGACGCTGGCGGGGGTAGCAGCGAGGCGACGGCCAGGGCGGCGGCCGTCGGGAGCGCGACCCGCGAGAACTCGGGCTCGCAGCCGACGACCAGCCGGCGCGCCGCGTCCATCAGCAGGTCCCGGCGCGCGCCGACTAAGCGGGCGGCCGCGAGCGAGGCGGGGGCGGCGCCGGCGGACGCCGCCGCGCACAGCGCCAGCGACAGCAAGGCGGCGGCGCCGTGCCTCTGCACGGGCGGCGAGGGGTCCTCCGCGGCCGCGAGCGCCAGCGGCAGCAGCAGGGCGCCCGACCCCTCCATGGCGTCGGCTTCCTCGCTCTCGTTTGCAGAGGGGGCGGTATCAGTGGCGGCGGCGGTGGCCGTGTTTGTGTCGGCCCCGGTCGCAGCAGCGGCGGGGGGAGCAAACGCGGCCTGCACCAGCCAGGCGGCGCGCCGCGCGGCGACGGCGCGCGCAAACGTGCCCGGGCCGGCGTAGGGGGCGGCGTCGCCGCGCTCGAGGGCGCGGCCGTGGCGGGCCTGCGCGAAGAGCGCGTCGCGCAGGTCCGGGAGGAGGTGCGGCGGCAGGACGGCGCCGAACAGCAGCAGGAGCTGGCCTGGGGTGGGCGTCGTCGTCGCGCCCTCGTGCGCTCGAGCAACGGCGGCGGCGGCGGCGGCGGCGGATCGGGCGTCTGCGTCGTCGCCGCCGCCGCCGCCCTTGCCGCCCTCGCCGCCGCCCTTGCCTCCGCCTCCCACGGCCGCCTCCGCCGCCGCCTGCGCCGCGGCGCCCAGGGCCACGAGCACCTTGGCGCTGCTCTCGGCGCACGCCGCGTCCGACCACGGCGAGAAGAGGGCGGACGCGCGCCCGAACGCCCGCCGGGACAGCGCCCAGCCCTCGTCGCCGCCGCCGCCGTCGCTCGGCAGCGCCCGTGCCTCTGCTTCCTCCTCCTCCTCCTCCTCGTCGTCCCCGCCCCCGTCTGCCGAGGCGCCCGCGTCCTCGGCGGCGCCGGGCAGCACTAGCCAGAACAGCGCCGCCGGGCTCGCGCGCGTGGCGCCGTATGTGGCGCAGGCGAGCAGCGCGTCGGCGGCCAGCCGCCGGCGCGCCTCGCGCCGCTCGGCCGCGCGCGCCCGCCGCCGCTGCGCCTCGGCGCGCGCCGGGTCCGCCGGGGCGGGGGGCGGGGTGATGTCGACGACGCGGGCCGCCGACGGGCCGCCGAAAGAGGCCGCCGCCTCCGCGGCCGCCTCCGCCGCCTCTGCGGCCGCGTCCTCCGCCTCGTGCTCGTCGCCCCCCGCCCCGCCGCCGCCGCCGTCCTCCAGCGCCGCCGGCAGCAGCGCCGCCAGGGCCTCCATGCCCGCCGCCACGAGCGCGCGGAACGCCTCGGACGTGCGCCGCGCGCCCGCGGTCGAGCCGACGGCGCGAGCGCGCGCGAAATCGGCGCGCATCTCGCGCTCGGCCTCGGTCACGTCGTCGCCGTCGTCGCCGCCGTCGTAGGTGCCCGGGGCGATGGCAGACACGGGCAGCGCCGGCGCGCCGGCCAAGCCCGCAAAGGCGCCCGCGGCCGGGGGCAGGCGGCACAAGGCTCGGGCCAAGCGCGACGCCGCCACCAGCGCGACGGCCGGGTCAGAGGCGGGCGGCTGCTGGGACGATTCTGCCGCCGCGGCGGCCGCCACCGCCCGGAGCGCCGCGGCGACGCCGCGCGCGCGCGCCGACAGCGCCTCGGCCGCCGTCCACGAAGCGCGCTCGGCGTCGGTCGCCGCGTCGTCGGCGTCGTCGGCTTCTGCCCTCTGGGCGCCGCCGCCCCCCTTTTCGCCTCCCGCTCGCCTGCGCACGGCGGACGGCAGGAGCGTGGCCGCGATGCGCGCCGCGCGGGCGGCGGCCGTCTTGTCGCGATCGTCGATGGCGACGGCCCATCCGATGGGGGGATCCTCCTTCATTGCCTCCCGCTCTCTCGCGTTTCGAGCCTGTGTGTGCCTTTCGGAGCTCAGGCCCGGACGCGCGCGCGCTGTCGTGTCGCAACGCCCGCTCGTTGCGTCTTGGTGTTCTTGGTGGCTAGCGCGTGTGCGCGTGTGTTTGCAAGTACGGGGCTGCAGGCTAAAGGCGCGCTCGTCCCCGGACCCGACGCCGATCGACGCCGCCGTCAAATCGCGCCCGACGCGCAAAGCACGAAAAAAATAAAAAATAACTGCTCTTGCCGCCGAAACCGCGGATGATGCCGGCAGGATGGCAGGCCTTCAGGTTCAGCAAATTGAAGTGGACGGAGTGAGGTACACGCGGGCGGCGTGCGCGCGCGCACCGAGTCCGCAGCCACGCGCCAACCCCAGGTTTTCCAGGCGCGGGTCGGTTGGCCGGCGAGAGTCGTCGCGAGCGTCGCCGGCAAGCGCCGGTCCGGCAAGCGCCGGTCGACGGACGCGCGTTGCCTCCTCCTCCCCCCCCCCCCCCCCCCCCCGCCCAGCGTCCCCTCCATAAAGCCGAGTCGGCAAGGCGTCGTCATCGCGCCCGGAACGGGCCTCGGATCTTGGCCGTGGCGGGAAAGACCGACACCCCCGTGAGGAGCTCGCCGCCACCATCCTCGATCAAAAGGCTTGTGTGCGCGCGCCGCTGCTCGCCCGACCGGCGGGCAAGGCGGGGAGCGGCGGCGCGCGGACGCAGAGACCGTCTCATCGAGGATGGTAGCGTCGCGCCGGGGACGGGAGTGTCCGAGCGTGTCCCGGGCATGGCCCGCCAGGCCTTGCCCGGACGAGAGGACGACGTCCTGCCGACTCGTTTGATGGAGGGGACGCTGGGCGGGTGGGGGGCGGAGGGGGCAGCGCGGGTCCGCCGAGCTCTGTTGTTTTGCGGCGCAGTGTTTTGCGACGACCCTCGCCGCCCTTCCTTCCAGCGGCCCGCCCGAGGGGTGGCGCGTGCCGCCGCCCTCGTGGAATCGCCCGACCTGTTTATCACCTGCTCGACCTGAAGGCGTGCCATCCATCGCGAATTATCCGCGGCTTCGGCGGCCAGAGCATCTTGAACGGGGGACGGCGAGGCGGCTGCGGCGGCGGCGGCGGCGGGGACGGCGAGCAAGCGCCGCAAACGCCGCCGCCCCCCCACCCGCCGCATAGCTCGGGGTCCGCCCGCGCTCCCCCCTCCCCCCCCACCCAGCGTCCCCTCTGAAAATGCCCTGGCGGGCGCGCGTCGTCCTCGCGCCGGGCGAGGCCTCGATGGTCATGCCCCGGAAAAGGACCCGCTGACCCCCTCCGCCCTCCGGCGACGCCGCCAATCCCGCGTCCGCGCGCCGCTCCTCGCCTTGCCCGCCGCGCAGCGTCGACATGGCCTGCCCGACGCCTCGAAGGCACTTTTGAAAGCACCCGCCGCGAAGCGCCCTTTGCCGAGGGCGGGCAGGTCCGGCGCTTCGAGGTCGTGCTTTTGAAGTGCCCCCGAGGCGTCGGGCCTTGTCACGCTGCGCGGGTCGGGCGAGGAGCGGCGCGCGGACGCGGGCGTCCCTCGTCCGCAGGGCGGTGCCGATGGCGCGTCTTGTGGCGTCGCCGGGGGACGAGGTGCGCGGGCGAGTCCTTCCCGGGGGCGTGGGCCCCGTGGCCTTGCCCGGGCGCGAGGGCGACGGCTTGCCGAGCTGACGTTCAAAAGGGACGCTCTGCGAGGGAGCTGGAGCAACGGGCCGACGCCGAGCTATGCGGGGGGCGGCGGTGTCTGCGGACGCTGCCCGCAGCCTGCCCGCGCCCGACCGATGGGGCGGCGCGTGGTCGCGCTCGGTGTCTGCGCACTCGCGAGCGGCCCCTTGAGCTCGGCGCTGTGCGCAAGCCGGACGTGAAACCCTTCTTCACGCCGGCGCCCCGTTTGCGATGGCATCCCGGTTGTTCCAGGCCCAGAACTCGTCAAGGCTCGACAGCATGCCGATCACCGTCCCGCTCAAGCCGCTGCGCCACAGCGCGTCGCGCGTGATTCCGCCGCCGGAGACGCCGTCGCGCGCGCCGCCGCCGTCGCACGCGCCGCGACTCGCCCCCTCCCCGCCCGCCCAGTGGAGCGGCGGCACCATGTCCCGGATCTCGTCCACCACGTCCCGCACGCCGACGACCTCGTCCCCGCCCGCCGCGGCCGCCCACAGCGCGTGCACCTCCCGGAACAACGCGTACAGGTCGGCCGCCGACAGCGACCCCTTGCCGGATAAATCCAGCAGGCGGAACAGGTAGGGCAGCGCCTCGGCGCGGTGCCGGTGGTCCCACGCGAGCACAAAGTCGCAGAACTCCTCCTGGGACATCTCGCGCCCGCCGGCGACGGCGCACTCGAACACCCGCGACAAGACCAAGGGGGACATGGCGCCGCCGCCGATGCGCGCAAATTCCGCGGGCGACAGGCCGCCGCTGCCGTCGGCGTCCCAGGTGGAAAAAGTGGCGAGCGCACGGCGGGCGGACTGGCGCGAGAACCAGTTGGAGACGAGGGCGTCCTCGGCAACGGCGCGGCGCTGCTCCAGCTGCTGCTCCTGCTGCTGCTGCTGCTGTTTTTGCTGCTGCCGCTCGCTGTCGTTGTCGGAGCCGTCGCCGTCGGAGTCGTCCGCCGCCCCTGCCCCGAGGTCCCGTCCCTGCGCGGGCTGCCCGCCGCCCAGCGGGGCGAGCAGGCGGCCGCGCCAGGCGCGCGCCTCGAGCAGCTCCAGAGCGAGCGTCGAAGACGCGAGCTCGGCCGCGGACACGCACCAGGCGGCGGACGAGGACGACGGCGGCGGCGCCGCCGCCCCGTCCTCGCCGCCGCCGACGGCGACCGACGAGCAAGACGAGGCGCGCGCCGCGCCCATGCCCCACCCGTCGGAGCCTCTGCCCCTCTGTCGCCGCCTGCCGTGGAACAGAAACACCTTGCGCGCGGCCACGCGCGCGTACGCCTCGTCCGACAGCTCCTGGCCGATGCTGCCGCCGCCCTCGTCGCCGCTGCCGTCTTTTCGTCCGCCGTCGTCCTCGCTGTCGTCCTCGCCGCCCGCTCCGCCCGCGAACAGCCCGATCGCGATCGGCGGCAGCAGCCGCGCCGTGTCCGCCAGCCACCGCTCCACGGCCCCGCCCGACAGCCATCCCATGCCCCGCGGGTCGTACGCGACCAGCTCGGCGCGCACCTGGCGCGCGGCGGCGCGGCGCGAGAGGAGCTCGGCGATGACGTCAGTTGGGGCGGCCTCCGCCTGCTGCTGCCGCTGCTGCCGCTGCTGCATATGCTGCTGCTGCTGTTGCTCATGCTGCTGCTGCTCATGCTGCTGCTCCTGCTGTGGCTGGCAGTGGTCGCGGTCGCCGACGAACGGAGCCACCGCGGCAGACTCGCGCTCGACGCGCAGAAAGAGGGCCGGCGCGGGCGTCGGCGGCGGCAGCAGCGCCAGCGCCGGCAGCGGCAGCGGAGAGGCGGCGTCGTCGGTCGAGACAGAGGAGGCGCCGCGAGGCGGCAAGGCCACGCCCGCGGCCGCCGCGGCCGCCGGACAAGCGGCGAGGGCGGCGCAGAGGCCGTCGTAGGTGATCAGGGAGGCGAAGGCGTCCTCGTCGTCGCCGGCGGTGGCAGGCGCGTCGGCGTCGGCGTCACTCCCGCCCGGGCCCGCGCAAGCGCCGCCGTCGGCGCCGGCCCCGGCCGCCGCTCCCGCCGGCAAAGAGTGCCGCTCGAGCGCCCACCGCAGGTCCTCGCCGCTCTGCGCCGCGGCCTCCGCCGCGGCGCGCACGGCGTCCGCCTGGGCCGCGCGCGCGGCCTGGTCGACGAGGTCGGCGAGGCTGCCCGGGGCGTGCCCGGGCGGCGGGCGCGGCGCAAACAAGCCGGCGGGGGGAAGCAAAGACGGCGCTGGTGTTGCCGTTGCCGCCGTTGTTGATGGTGTTGACGGCGCTCGTGTTGCCGTTGCCGCCGTTGTTGATGGTGTTGACGGTCGCCGCTTGTCGCGCTTGAGGCGCGCGAGCTCCCGCTCGGTCAGCTCCTCGACCTCGCGCTCTGTCGTTGTTGGTGTTTTGCGGGCATCGGAGGGAAGGAGATGGTTCTTGGATTATTTTTAGCAGCGGCGAGAGGGACAGCGGTCGGCGTCGGCGGGCGAGCGGCGAGCGGCGAGCGGCGAAAGGCGTGGCGTCAGACGCGTTTCTCGCTCTCTCTGTCATCTCACCGAGCGTTTCTTGGTCCAGTTCAGGCTGACAACGGTCGTCCGCCGATCGCCGGCGCAGCGCCGACGCGAGCGCGTCCACGGGCGACAGCTTGAGCATCGCGGAAGAGCGAGAGAAAAGCTCTCTTGTGATCGCGGGATTGAGTTTTTCTAAAAAGCGTCCGCGAGTCGGGGCAAGAGCTAGCGATAGAGAATGTGCGCTCGCGCGTGTGCGCCAGGAAAGAGAGAATGAGGACAAGCGATGCCGGGAAGAGAGAAAGCGCGGCTCCAAAACATTAAGAACAACCCAAAAAAAGACGCCGCCCGCCGTTGCCGTCCGCGCACGCCGACTTGCCCTCCCGGCGGCGGCAGCACGAGGACGACGACAGCGCGCCGCTCCCGACCCGTCCCGGTCTCCACCCTCAGCGCCGCCTCCCCGCCCCGTTGGACATGGGTGCCGCCGCCGCCGCCGGCGCCCTGCTCGGCCGCCACCCGGCCGCCGCCGCCTCCTCCTCGGTGCAAAAGTAACGCTCGCCCGCCGCCAGGTCGATCTTGGTGGCGTCGTACGTCACGTCCGCGGGCAGGTGGTAGATCTTGGCGCCCTTGGCCGAGATGTTGCCCTTGATGCGGCAGCCGTCCTTCTTGGCCCCCGGCTGCTTGGCGCCGACGCCGCCGCCGCCGCCGCCGCCGCCGCCGCCACCGCTGCTGCCCGGCGCGCCCCTTGCCGCCAAGGACGCCATTGACGCCGCCCCCGCAGAGCCCACCTCGCCGCCGCCGTCGCCGCCCGCGCGCCGCTCGTAGCGCCACGTGGCGGGCGGCGTGAACTCGCCCGCAAAGATGCCCGCCCGCCTCGCCCGCGCTGCTTCCTCCGCCGCCACGTAGGCTCGCGTGATCTTGCGGTACGCGACCGCCTGCCCCCGCCGCACCATGTAGTCGCCCGCGTCCTCCTCGGCGCCGCCGCCGTTCCCCGCGGCGGGCGGCAGCGCGCACGAGGCGACCAGCCGCCCGTACTGGTCCTTCTCCCGGACGGAGCATCGGACGCTGCCGCCGCCCGCCGCGACCCTCTTTGCCAGGGCGTCCGTGGCGACCGCCCCGCACGCGTACGGCCGGCCCCCGGCGTCGGTGCACGTCTGCTTGCTCTCGGGGGCGTCGACGCCGTAGAGGCGGATGCGCTCGCGGCCGATGGATAGCGTATCTCCGTCGACCACCCGCGCCTCGCCCTGGACCTCGACGGGTGGGGGGGATGACGAGGACGACGAAGACGACTGCGCCGCGGCAAAGGCCGGGAAGCCGCCGCCGCCGCCGCCGCTCGCGAGGAAGGTCGCGCAGAGGGCGAGAAGGGCCACGCGGGCGCGCGCCATGGCTGCGGCGAGGGAGGCGGTGGCGTCTCGCGCTTTCGCCGGGGGGAGGGGGAGGGCACGACGACGAGCGGACGAGGGGGTGTTGGAGCGCAGGTTTGCACGCAACATGTGGGTCGGCAACGGTTGCGCGTGGATCCGAGAGCGCGTGTGTGTGTGTGTGTGTGTGTCCGATGAATCTCCGTGAGGAGCATGTGTGACGTGCATGTGCCACGGTCGAACGCCGCAAACGCGCGCACGTGCGACGGCAGACGCGCTCGCCGCTCGCCGGACGCCGGCGCGCACCCAAGGCATCGGCGTCCGCGCACCTTGCTCACCTCCAGACAAACACAAGGCGCACAGCTCAAGCGACGACAACCCTCAAACATCAACTTGATCAAGCGATCGGCCTCTGTTCGAAGCTTCCACCACAAACAGGTGGACGGAGCAGCAAAACCACCAAATCACGTCCAGCCTCCCCTCGATCCCTCGACACACGCGCCTTCCTTGTCCACAGGGGCAACAACCGGAAGCCGCCGGCGGGTCGGAGCCCGTGGGTGGAGGCCGCCTGCGCGCGCGATCAAAACAAGGGGAGAACAGGCGCCAGAGGGGGGAAGCATACAGGAGGGAGGAACGTCCCCCGCAGCAGCGCCGGCAGCAAAACCATGAGCGTGGCGCATGCCAACGGCGGAGGAGGTTTGGGCCGCGACGGCGGCGCCGACCCGCCCAACCCGGCCCTCGTCGCCTCCCTAAAAGCGCGGCAGCAGCTCCGCCGCTGGCTCGACGCCTCGGCGCCGCACGTGGCGCCGCGCTGGCTCGCGCTGGCGTCGCTCGCCGCGCTCTACTCGGTACGCGTGTTGCTGCTGCGCGGCTTCTACATCGTCACGTACGGCCTGGGGATCTACAACCTCAACCTGCTGCTGGGGTTCATCACCCCGGCGGTCGACCCCGAGTCGGAGGAAGGGGCGGGGCCGGAGCTGCCCACAAAAGGGGACCAAGAGTTTCGGCCCTTCGTTCGGCGGCTGCCCGAATTCAAATTCTGGTGGGCCTCCCTCCGCTCGGTCTTTGTCGGTTTCGCGCTCACCTTTTTGCCGCCCGCGGACCTCCCCGTGTTCTGGCCCATCCTGCTGGTGTACTGGGTGGCGCTGTTCGCGGTGACCATGCGGCGGCAGGTCAAGCACATGATCAAGCACAAGTACCTTCCTTTCAACCTGGGGAAGAAAAAACAGCAGCAGCAGCGGGGGGGGCAAAACGGCTCTGGCGGCGGCGGCGGCGGCGGCTGCGGCGGGGTGAAGGCGGGCGAGGGGGGCAGCGGCGGCGGGGGGGCGAGGAGGGCAGGGAGCGGGGGACGAAAGGGGGGCGACTGAGGAGGGGGGGGCTCGCGGCGTGGTGCGTGTAAACTGACGGCGCGAGGGCGGAGACGCGGAGCCTCTTTTCGTCGTTCCTCTCACTCTCGCGCGCGCTCTCTCTGGCGACTCCAATCCGAATCTCGACACCTTCCTGATCCAACAACACAATGGCGCCGCCACCCCCATCGACAGCCGGCGGCCAACAGCGACAGCAGCAAGAAGGCGGCGCGAAACGAACGCGGAAGCCCCGCCACGCGCCGAAGGAGCGCAAGCTGCCCGCGTGGAAGCGCAAGAAGCTCGAGGCGCTGGCGGGCGACGACGCCGCCGCGCGCGGCAAATGGGCGCACGCGGCGCTCAAGTCGGTCCATCGCGCGCTGAAGAAGGCGCGGCAGTTCGAGGCGCGCAAAATCGCGCGCCGCGCGTCGGCGGCCGACGACGGCGGCGCTGCCTCTCCCGCCGCCAAGCCCGCTCCCCTGCCCGCTGCAAAGCTCGAGCAGCAGTCGGCGGCGGCCAAGGCGCTCGACCTGGCCGCGCTCTCGCGCGACGTCGCGCGTCGCGCGGGCCTGCTCGTGGACGGGCGAGCGCCGCTCGCGGCGCACGAGCAGCAGCAGCAGCAGCAGCAGCAGCAGCAGCAGCAGCAGCCGAGCCTGTCGCCTGCCGGCGCCGCGCCGGCCGCGGCGTCCGCCGAGGCCGTCGTCGCCGCGCGCGTGGCGTCGGCCTCGTGCGTGCAGCGCGAGCTCGAGCGCCTGCGCGCCGACTACCGGCGCAAGTTTGGCGGCGGGGCGCCCGAGCCGTCTCCGTCCCTGTCGTCCGGCGGGAGCGACGGGGGGACCGACGAGGACGACGGCGGCGGTAGCGGCAGCAGCGGCAGCAGCGGCGCCGGTGACGACGACGACGGCGAAGACGAGGACGGCGAGGAGGGGCCAGGGCCGCCCGCCCTCGAGGAGGAGCCCGTCGAACTGGACGAGGTGGCGCTGGGCGCGCTGGCCAAGCTCAACCAGAGGCGGGGCCGCAAGGCGGGCCGGCTGCAGCCGCCGGTCGCGGCGGCGGCGTTTGCGCCGCCGCGATGGCGGCACCCGGCAGAGGAGGAGGAGGAGGAGGGGGGCAGCGGCGACGGGGGCGCGAGCGCGAGCGGCGGCGGCAGCGGGAGCGGCGGCGGGAAAGGGGCGTCCGAGGAGGAGGAGGACGAGAGCGGTGACTCGTCGGACGTCGCGGTCGGGTCGAGCGACCTGGAGGATCTCAGCAGCGACCTGCAGGAGCTGCTGCGAGGAGGAGGAGGAGGAGCGGGAGGAGGGGCGCGCCGCGGCGACGGCGGCGGCAGCAGCGGCGAGGGCGACGGCGACGGCGACAGAGACGCCAGCGAGGACGACGCGAGCGGCGGCGATGGCGGCGGCGGCGGCGGCGGCAGCGCTCCGCCCAAAGAGCCCGCACCAGGCGCCGCCAAGCGCAAGCGGGAGCCGGAGGCGCAGCAGCACAAGCCCTTGAAAAAAGGGGCGGCTGCAGCAGCTGCAGCAGCAGCGCCGGGCGGCAAAAGGGAGGGCGGCGGCGGCGGCAAGGGCGGGGCTGCCGCCGACGCCGACGCCGCCGCCGCCGCCGCCGCCAAGGGCAAGCCGAAAAAGGCGCAGCCGCTGCCCAAGCGCATGGGCCAGCGCGCGCGCCGGCGCCTGGCCGAGATGAAGTACGGCATGGACGCCCGACACGTCAAGCTCCAGCTGCAGGAGCGGCCGGCGGGGGCGCAGGCGGGCGAGGCGGCGGGGGGACCGCCTCCGCGCTACCCGCCGCCGCCGCCGCCGCCGCAGCGCCCCGGCCGCGCCGCCGCCGCGCCCGCCGCCGCCGCCGCCGCCGCCGCCGCGACCGCCGACGGCGGGGGCGAGGGCGGCGGCGCCGAGAAGCTCCACCCGTCGTGGCACGCGCGCCGGAAGGTGAAAGAGGCCGCCAAGGCCGCCGCCGCCGCGGCCGCGGGCGCCCAGAAGAAGAAGATCGTCTTTGGGGAGGACGGGCAGGCGCGCGCGGTCGTCGAGCCGGCGGCGGCGGCGAGTGCGGCGGCGGCGGCTGAGGACGACAAGGGCCGGGGAGCGCGGGCGCCGGCGGCGGCAAGGGCCGCGGCCGCGAGCGCGCGCCCTGCCGCCGCCGCCAAGCCGGCCAGCCGGCGCCCTGCCGCGGCGACCGGCGCAGGCGTTCCGCCTGCCGGGGCCGCCGAGCCGGGCCTCCACCCGTCCTGGGCCGCGCGCAAGAGGCAGCAGGAGATCGCCGCGAAGATCAAGATTGGCCGCGGGGGGGGGGGCGGCGGGGGCAGCGCTGTGGGCGGCGGCGCATCGAAGAAAATCGTCTTTGACGACTAGACATGACGCCGCGTCCCCTTTTTTACACACTGTCGCTCTCTTTTTTTTTCCTTCGGCCCTGTCGCTCCTCTCCCTTGCCCCTCTTCTCTCCTCACAGGCTCTTCTGGCTCACCCGCCCGCGCGCGTCCATCGAGCCGTACGTCTTTCGCGCGATCCGGTAAAAGCCGCCCGGCGACCAGGGCGCCATGCCGCGGTAGTCGTCTTGGAACGACACGTAGGACAGCAGGGGAAGGGCGAGGGCGATGGCGCCGATCTGGCGTTGGTTTGTTGGTGTGGTCGGTGTGATGCGGTTGTTGCGGTCGCGCGCGTGGTTGAGGGGGTTGTGGCGGGCGGAGAAACGGCGGGCGTTTTTCGTCCAGCGGAGAAACGGCGGGCGTTTTTCGTCCTGCGGAGAAACGGCGGGCGTTTTTCGTCCAGCGCGCCTGGCGCTCGAGAGCACAGGAGACGCGGGGTGACTCACCCCGACGGGCGGCAGCGTGAGCACCAAGGCGGGCTGCCAGATGAGGTGCGCGTGCATGTAGTTGATCCACCAGTACAGACCCACGCAGAGGGCAACGCTGTGCTTGTTATTTCGTGTTTTGGTTTTGGTTTTGGTTTTGGTTTTGGTTTTGGTTTTGGTTTTGGTTTTGGTTGTGGTTTTTGGTTTTGGTCGAGGCGGCGGGCGGGCGTGAGCGTCGTCGGCGGCGAGGCGTTCTCGCGCGAGAAAGAGCAAGAAAGAGCGAAGCAAACGCGGCGGAGCTACGAGCCATCTCACATCTGCAGCGCCGCGAAGACGCGCGCGGGGTTGACCCCCGCCTTGTTCTCGAGCAGGGACCCGCGGCGCTCGCCGCGGAAGCCGTCCGTTCCTGCGTTTTGCCCTTCCATGATTTCCCGCCTGCTTTTCGGGGCTCCTCCCATCCTTGCGCTGGGGCGCGAGTCGCAGGAAACACAACCAGAGAAGCACTTTTGACGTTTCGTTGTCTTATCACAACATTGAGACAAAAGGACATCGCAACGAAAGACAAGAAGGGCGCAACCTTTTCGATCATTCGACCTTTTTCCGAAAACAGCCGCCTCTCCGCTCCCCTCCCCCTCTTCCTCAATGATGCGCGCGTCGATGCAGACCACGCGCGCCGCGCTGCGGTACCGCGGCCTGCTGTGCGCCGCGCGCCGCCCCGCACGCGCGCTGCCCGCGGCGCCGCGCTACTCGGTCGAGGCGGCGATGCGCCGCCTGTCGGCCGCCGCCGCCGCCGCCGCGCCGGCCGGCGGCCTCCGCTTCGGCGGCTGCTGCCTGGCGCACAACCAGGCGCCCCCGCGCTTCTCGGCGGCGGCGGCGCTCGTCGCGCGCGCCGGCATCAGCAGCAGCCCCGCCGCCGCCGCCGCCAGCGACGCCGCCCTCGCCGAGGAGTGGAAGGCGTTCCTCGCGGGCATCCAGGAGCGCGGGTTTTTTGAGCCGGCCGCGGCCGGCGAGGACGGCGAGGACGGCGAGGACGGCGCGCCGCCCGCGGCCGTCGACCCCGACACGGCGCGCGTGAGCCGCCCGCACGTCAAGCGCGCACTCCTGCGCGTGTCGCGCGAGCGCGCCGACGTTGGCGGCGCCTTACCGGCCGCGGCGCTCGCCGTCATCGCCGAGGCGGGCCTGCCGCCGCGCGAGTCGGCCGAGCAGGCCGCGCGCGACGGCCGGCGCCAGCCGCGCCGGCCCGAGCGCAAGGCGGTCGGCGCCGCCCTGCGCCTGTCGCGGGCGCTGCGGCAGCTCCAGGCGGCCGCGGCCGAGGGCCGCGCGCCCCTGACCACCGCGGCGCCGCCCGCGGAGGCCGCCGCGGCCGCGGCCGAGGACGCCGAGGACGCCGAGGCCGCCGCCCCCGCCGCCGCCGTTGACGCCGCTGGCGCCGACGGCGCCGACAACACCGCCCCGATCGTCAGCCTCCAGGACGTCCTGCGCGTCTGCTGGGTCTGGTCCCAGGCCTGTGAGGAGGAGGGCTTCCAGCCCACGGAGGCCACCGCCGCGACCGCCGCCGCCGCCGCCGAGGTGTCGCGCGCCGCGCTGCTCGCGCTCGACGCCCCCGCCGACCCGGCCGCGCTCCGCCGCGCCGTCGCCTCGGCCGTCTTCTCCCTGGCGCCGCCCGCCGGCGCCTCGAGCGCCGCGCGCGAGTGGGGCGACCGCGACTCCCCGGACCGCGACGCCTCTTCCTCCTTCCGCCGCGGCCCGCCCGCCGACCACGGCGAGCGCATGCGGCGCGCCGTCGACCGCGGGACCAACCTCATGTCCGGGGACTGGTTCTGCGGCGGCTGCGGCGCGCACAACTTTGCGCGGTACGAGGAGTGCCGGCGCTGCGGGGCCCCCGGCGACGCGGAGGGGGTGTCCGTGGTGTCGCGCGACGACGCGGACCAGTACCGCGGGGAGTCGTCGCGCGGGCGCTTTGGCGGCGGCGGCGGGCGCGGCGGCGGCTACGGCGGCCGCGGAGGCGGCGGCGGCGGCGGGTGGGGCCGCGACGAGGACGGCGGCGGCAGCGGCGGCGGCGGCTACGAGCGCCGCGGCAGCTACGGCCGCGGCGGCGGCGGCGGCGGCTACCGCGGCGGCGGCCGCGGCGGCGGCTACCGCGGCAACGACTACGGCGAGGACCGCGGCGGCGGCTGGGGCCGCGGCCGGCAGGATGGCGGCGAGGGCGGGGGCGCCGGCGCCGGCGGCGAGGAGGGCGGCGGCGGCTTTAGCGGCGAGCGCCGCGGTGGCGGCGGCGGCCGCGGCGGCGGCGGCTGGGACGCCGACCGCGCGCCGCGCCGCTCCTCCTGGGGCGACCGCGAGGGCGGCGGTGGCGGCGGCCAGCGCTCGTGGGACCGCGACCGCGAGGGCGGCGGCGGCGCTGCCCCCGGCGGCGGCGTTGTCGAGGAGGCGGGCGCCGGCGGCGCCGGTGGCGGCGCCGGCGGCGGCGGCGGCGGATGGAACCGCGAGGAGCGCAGCGTGGCGCCGCGCGAGGAGGGGCAGCGCGAGCAGCGCGAGTACCGCGCCCCCCGCCCGCGCTGGGAGGACGACGGCGGCGGCGACCGCGGCGACCGCGACCGCGGCGAGCGCCCGGCGCGCCGCTCGTGGGGCGACCGCGACGGCGGAGGCGGCGGCGGCGGCGGTGGCCGGTTCGGCGGCGGCGGCCGGTTCGGCGGTGGCGGCGGCCGCGGCCGCGGCCGCGGCCGCAGCGACGGCGGCGGCGAGCGCACCGGCGGCGGCGAGCGCACCGGCGGCGGCGAGCGCACCGGCGGCGGCGAGCGCACTGGCGGCGGCGGGGGCGAGCGCGCCGACTGGTGGGGCGACAAGTGAGCGAGAGAGCGTGATTTTGAATTTTCTTCTTTTGTCGGAGAGAGAGAGCGTCGTCGGTCGCCTGTTTTTTCCCCAATTTTTCCCGCGCCACGCCAAACACGCATATTGAGTTTTTCAGCAAATTTCCAGCTTTAACGATATCCGAGATCACAGCGCCACGCGCGCGGGCAGGCCGTACACCACGGGCGCCGCCCCGATCAGGTGCGGCAGGCGGCACGCCTCGCGCGCGCCGTCGAGCGCCTCGCCAAAGAACAAGGCCGGGGGCGCCTGGCCGCCGGAGGCGTCGCTCCCGTCTCCCGCGCCGGTCGCCCCCGCTCCCGCCCACCGCGCGAGGGCCGCCGCGGCAAACCGGTCGATGTCGCGGTCGGTGACGTCCCAGAGGCACGCGGCAGCGGCAGGACTGCCGCCCATGAGGTAGCCCAGCACGGGCCCGCCCGGCTCGTACCAGGGCGCGAGGGTGGGGGGCGGCACCGGCGCGTCTGCAGGCGGCGCCGCTGCGCCCGACAGGCCGACGCCGCCGCCGCCGCCGCCGCCGCCCCCTCCTCCGCCCACGGCCAACCCCCCCGCACGCAGCCGCCCGCTCGAGCACCCCATCAGGAGCGCGCCCGCGCACCGGTCCAGGCGCCGCAGGGCCGCGAGCGGCACGTACTGCTCCCCCGCGCCGTGGCCGAAGTAGAGGTAGAGCTCGCGGCCGCGCAGGTCGGCGGCCAGGTCGCGGGGCGGCGGCCGGCGGCCGGCCGTGCCCGGGAGCGCGAGCGGGCGCGTGAGCGGCGGCAGCAGCCGTTCGAGCGCCTTGGACGAGGACGAGGAGGAGGCGGCGGAGGGCGGCGCTGGCCCCCGCAATCCTGCTCCCGCCCCCCGCATCCAGCCCTCAAAGGTGGTTTGGGTGGCGGCCAGGTCGCCGTCCGGGTTGAGCAGGAAAAAGGCGCGGCGCAGGCGCAGGGTCGGCGGAGAGCGCTCGCCGTCGCCGCGGCTGCTGTCCTCGCCGCCGCCGCCGCTGCGTCCGCCGCCGCCGCTGTTGCCGCCGGCGGCGCGCAGCGCGGCTGCCGCCGCGACGGGAAGGCACGGGCAGCGCGAGTAATGCGCGCGGCCGCCGGCCAGGGCCGGGCACGACTCCCAGGGGAGAGGCTGGAGCACGGCGTCCAGCAGGAGCAGCACCGGGCCGCCGCCGCCGCCGCTGCCGCCGCCAGAGCCCGCCGCCGTCGCTGCCGCCACCGAGGGGCGGCGGCGGCCCAGCGGCGCGGGCCCGCCCTCCCCCCCTTCGTCGTTGTCGCTCTTGTCCTCCTCCTCCTCCTCCTCCTCCGGCCCCGTTGCCCCCGCCGCTCCTTCTCGGCGCCGCACAGCGTGGCGAGCGATGCTGGGCGGCGGAGCCGCGCGCGCGCAGGTGCTCGGGCCGCCGCCGCCGTCGTCGTCTCGGTCCTCTTGGCCCGCCGCCTCAAAACGCACCACCCGCGGCGCCGCGCGGCGCGCCGCCGCCGCTTTTGCCCTGCTCGCCGCAGACGCCCGCGGCGGCTTGCCGCCGCCTTGACGCTCGCCCAGCGACATGGACTCCAGCATCGCCGCGGCCGCGTCGGCTTCCGCGTTCTCGCCATCATCGTCGGCTTCGGCGTCAGCGTCGGCGTCAGCGTCGTCGTCGTCATCGACTGCAAAGGCGACCGCACGCCGCCGCGGCGCGGCGGGCGGCGCGGCGGGCGTCACGACGGCGGCGGACGTGGCAGCTGCTGCTGCCGCTGCCGGCTGCATCCCGCCCAGGCGCGAGCGGCGGGCCGTGGTCGGCGGCGCGGGCGTGACGGCGACGGCGGTCGGAGGCGCGCCCGGCGTGCGGGCCGGCGGCGCGCGAGCCGAGCCGGACGCGGCGCCCAGGCGGCTCGCGGCCTTGCGCGGGGCCGGCGTCGCGCAGGCGGCGGCGGCGGCGGCGGCCGGGGCGGCGCCGGCAGCAGCGGCAGGCGAGAACGAGGACGACGAAGAGGACTGGGCGGCCAGAAACGTCGGCCCAGCTGCGGCAGTCCGCGCCAGGGGCGCCAGGGGCGCGAGCGCCGCCGCCGCCTCGGCCAGGGCCTCGGCCAGCCGCCGCAGGTGCGGCGCGTCCTGGCGGTGCTGCGTCGCCCGGCAGAGCGCGCGCACGGCCGCCTCGCAGACGCCCTCTGCCGGCGGCGGCGGGTGCCGCTGCCGCCGCTGCTGCTGCTGCAGCTGCTGCTGCTGCTGCTGCCGCCGCTGGGGGTCCCCGGCGGACGCCAGGTCGGCCAGCAGCAGGGTGACGAGCCCGAGCAGGCGCCGGCCCGCGGCCGTGCCCCCGCCCCCGCCCCCCTCCCCCTCCCCCTGCTGCTCCTCCAGCCCGAAGTGCTCGTCGAGGAACCGCGCCGCCGCCAGGCGGGCGGCGGCGGCCAAGCCGTCGCCCGCGGAGCCGAGGGACGCGCCCAGCAGGCAACCCCACGGGCCGAGCCAGCGCGCGGACATCTCGCGCTGCAGAAGGGCCAGGCGGCGGTCGAGGGCCAGCCGCGCGCGCCACCAGCGCGCCTTGGCGTTGCCGCCGCCGCCGGGCGCTCCTTCCTTCGTCGCCCCCGCCGCGGCGGCCTTGCCCTGTTGTGCGGCGCCGGCGGCAGCAGGAGTAGCAGCAGCAGCAGCAGCAGCAGCAGCCGCGTCGTCCATGGCGAGGACCTCGGCGCCGGCGGCCATGGACGCGGCGCTGTCGGACAGCAGGCGTTCGAGTCGGGCGGCGAGGCCCCCGGCGCGGCCGCCGTCGGCGTCGTCGTCGCCGTTGCCGTCGCCGTCGCCGTCGTCGCCGCCGAGGCGGGCCGGCGCCACGAGCGCGACGAGCGGGGCGAACGGGCCAAAGTCGCCGCCCCCTGCGTCGGCGGCGGCGCTGTCGTCCTCCTCCGACGGGGCCACCACGCGGCAGACCAGGAGGCCCCGGCCGCCGCCGGGCGCCGCGCAGCAGCAGCAGACGGCGGTGCCCGGGGGCAGGCGCGACAGGAGCGACGAGAGCCAGGGGCCCGCCGCGCCGGCCGCGCGGGCGACGACGTCCCCGGCGGGGGAGGCCGGGCGCCCTCCAGAGCCGCCCGCCGCGGGGTCGCCGCCGCCGCCGCCGCCCGCGAGGTCGCGCAGCAGCAGCGCGTCGAGCCGGAGGTGGGCGCTGGCTTGCCGCCAGATCTGCGCGTCGACCTGCGCGCCGTCGCCCTCGCCGTCGCTCCCGCTAACGCTCCTGCTGCCGCCGCTGCTGCCGCTGCCGCCGCCGCCGCCGCCGCTGCCGCTGCCCCGGCTGTCGCTGCCGCCTCCCCCCTGCGCCCGCCCGCCCGCCTTTTGCGCCTTTGCCTCGGCCAGCGCCAGCGCCTGCTCGCGCGCGGACGCCCCCAGCGACAGGTGCACAAACAGGGCCGCCGCGGGCGCCGACCCGCGCGCCGCAGACGCCTCGGCCAGCAGCGCCGCCGCGCGCCGGAGCACGAGGGGCGCGTGCGCGACCGCCGGCAGCAGCGCCGCCAGGCCCTGGGCCCAGCCGTCCGCCCGCCGCCAGCCCTCCTTGCTGCCGTCGTCGTCCTCGTCGTCGTCGTCGCGCAGGACGCGGATGGCCAGCTGCCCGTGCCGCCGCGAAGGGGCTGCGGCCGACTTGCCGCCGCCGGTGCGGGCCCGGCCGCCACCGCGCCCGTTGCCGCCGCCGTCGCCGTCGCTCGCCGAAGAGGCCGAGGACGCCGACGCCTGCTTGCTGCTGCCGCGGCCGCGGGGGGCGCCTTTGCGGCCCTTGCTGTCGGGGGCGGCGGCCTCGTCGTCGTCGTTATCGGCGCCGCCGAGGTCGAGCGTGCGCGCAAACTGCGAGGCCAGGTCGCCGCCATCGCCGCCGCCGCCGCTTCTCGCGCCGCCGCCTCCGCCGCGGCCGCCGCCGCTACCGCCGCCGCCCCCGCCGCACGCAGACCCGCCGCCGCCCGCTCCGCCCGCCAACCCTCCGACGACCGCGATCGCGCCCCCGCCGACCGCGCCGCAGTCGTCCGCGGCGACGCGCCAGCGCAGGCTCTCCGGGTGCGTGAGCGCCGCGATCTCGACGCGCAGGGTCGCGCACGCGTGCGGCCAGAGCGAGAGGGCCGCGTCGCCGGCCTCGTCGCCCCAGGCGCCGGCGGCAGCGCCGGCGGCGGCAACGGCGGCGGCAACGGCGGCGGCACACCTCCGGAGCTCGTCCTCGCCCTGCCTCAGCGCGGCAAGGGCGGCCGACGCCGAGGCGGCGGCATCGCCAAGGCCGGCGAGGAGGCAGCCGCGAGCCTGGCACCCGCGCAGCGCGGCGCCGAGCTCGGCGGCGGGCCAGAGCAGCGGCGGCGGCAGGAGCGGGCGCGGGGCCGTCACCGAGGCGGGAGGGGCGGCGGCGGGGCGGCGCCGGCCGCCACCGCCGGCCGCGACCGGCGGGGGAGGAGGAGAAGGAGGAGGCGAGCACGCGCCCTCGACGCGCCCCCACAGCCGCGAGGCAGCCTCGCGCGCCGTGCGCGCCGCCTTGGCGCCGTCCTGATCCTCGGCGGCGGCCTCGGCCTCCGCCAAGCCCACCCACGCCCGCACGAGCTCGGCGAGCGGCAAAGGGGGGGAGGACGGGGGAGGGGCCGTCGCCGCCGCCGCGCCGCCACCGGCCGGCCGCCCCCCCTCCGCCGCCTCCTCCTGCGCCGCCAGCTGCCCCTCCCACGCCCGCAGCCACGCGCCCGCCGCCCGCGCGTGCCGACTCGAGCGGCCCCCGCCCGCCTCCGCGCGCCCCAGCGCCACCGCCTGCGCCGCGTGCGCCAGCGCCGCCAGCGGGCAGCTGCCGGCCGAGCGCGCGAGCCGCGCGATTTCTCGCAGCAGGCGCAGCGCCTCCTCGGGCGCGCCGAGCGCCTCTTGCGCGCGCGCCGCGCGCCAGGCAGCCGCGCAGTGGGATGCGAGGGCCGGGGCGCGGCCGCCGCCGGCCGCCAGGCGCGCGGCGCTGGCGCTGAGGGCGTCGTCGGCGAGGGCGGCGGCCAGGGGCGTGTCGCCGCGGCGGAGGGCGGCGTCCGAGGCGGCGGCGAGCGACAGCGCGCGGTCGAGGGGGAGGAGGGGCGGAGGAGCGGGAGCAGCGGCAGCGGGAGCCCTGCGGCCGCCGCCTGTGTCGTCGTCGTCGTCGTCGTCGCTGCCGCCGTCTTCATTGCGGGCAGCAATAAAGCTGGCCGGGGCGATCAGGAGCGACAGACACTGCGCGTCGCCGCTGGCCGGCGGGAGCGACGATGCCGCCGCCGCCCGAGGCAGCGGGCAGTCGGCGCCCCCGGCCGCCGCCGCCGCCGCCCCTTCCGCCGCCGCGCGCGAAAACGCAGCCTCGAGCGCGGGCCACCCGCACAGGGCCGCCAGGTGCCACGCGTCGGCCGCGGCCTCGGCGTGCGCGGCGGAATGCGGGCCGCCGCCCGGCCAGAGCTCGGCCGCGCGGGCGAGGTGGCGCTGCGGCCGCCGCATCGCGGCCACCGTCGCCTCGGCCGCCGCGTTCTCGTCTGCCGCTCCGGCCGCCGCTGCCGCCGCCGCATCGGCTGCGGGCGGCAGGGGCGGCGGCGGCTTTGACGTCGGCGCCGGCCCCACCTCGGCGGCCGTGCGGTCGGCGGCCGCCTCGCCCCGCGCAGAGGCCTCGGCCGCGGTGGCGGCAGACAGCGCGTGGGCGGAGGCCAATCGCGCGGCCAGCAGGGCGTGAGCCAGGGCGGCGGCGGCTATCTCTCCCTGTGCCGCCTCCGTCGGCCCGGCGGCGGCGGCCCGTCGCCCGCCGCTACCGACGCGAGCCCGGGCGGGCCCGCCGTCGAGGCCCGCGGCCGCCGCCTCGAGCGCGGCCAGCTCGTCTTCGGCCGTCCCCGCCAGCGCCCCGCACGCGCCGAGCACGAGGGCGCGCGCCAGCGCAGCGAGCGGGGCGCCCGCGCGCTCGGCGACGACATCGAGCACCCGCTCGGCCTCGGCCGAAAAGAGCGCCGCCGCCGCCGCCGCCGCCGCCGCCTCCTCCCCCCCCGCCACCGCCCCCCCCGCCCCCGCTGACGCCGCCGCCCCGTGGTCGTCCTGGGGGGGCAAGCACCTCGCCAGCAACAGGATCTCGGCCGCGGCCAGCGCATGCAGGGGAAAAGAGAAAGGCGCTGCCTCCGCCGCCGCCACGACGACCGCCTCGGTCACGCTGAAAAGGAGCGGCCGTCGCTGCCCCGCCACTGCCCCTGCCCCTGCTCCCGCCGCCGCCGCCGCTGCCGCCGCCGCCGCCGCCCTTTCCTCGAGCGCGCACCACCACAGGCGCGCGTGCTGCTTGAGCAGGGGCCGCGCAAAAGCGGCCGCGTCCGTTCCCGCGCCGCGGGCGTGCGCAAGGATCACGGCAGCAGTGGCCTCGGCGGAAGCGCAGGCGGCGTCGGCCGCCGACAGGCCCTGCTCGTCGTCGGCCGGCGACGCCGGCGCCCCTCCTCGCCGCCGCGCCTTGCTGCCCTGCTGCAGCTGCTGCTGCTGCTGCTGCTGCTGCTCTTGCCGCTCGCGCCACAGCGCCGAAAGCAGCGCCCGGACGCGCCGCAGCGGCGCGTCCGCGGCCCCGTCGCCGCCCTCGGCCGCCGCCGCCGCCGCCAGCGCGAGGTCGAGCGCGCAGCGCAGGAAAGCGCGCGCAGCGCCGTGGCGCCCGGCCGCGCTCGCGTCGGCGCCCGCGGCGTGCGCCGCCGACGACAGCCACGCCAGGTCGGCCGGGGTGGAGGCCTGCGACGCCGCGGCCGCGGCGAGGGCGTCGCGCGCGGCGAGGGCGCCGGCGTGGTCGGCACCCGACGAACAAGACGAAAGCCCGCCTGCTGTTTTGAGCAGCAAGGCCCAGCCGCGAGCCGACGCGGCGGCGGCCGCCGACGCGGCGGCCGTGCCCGCCTCTGTGCCCACACGCGCGAGCTGAGGGGCCGCGCGCGCGAGCAGGCGCACGGCGGGCGCAAACAGAGAAGTCGGGGGGGTTGGGCCGCCGCAGGCCGGGTCCGAAAGGTCCAGGACGGCGCGCGCCAGGAGCTGCAGGGGCGCGGCGGTGAGGGACGAGGCGACGGCGGCGGCGGGAGAAGCGGCGGCGGAGGCGGAAGCGGAGGCGGCGCGCTCCAGGCACGCGCACAGGTGCCCCTCGTCCTCGTCGTCCTCGTCGTCGGCACCATCAAAAGAGGTGGTGTCGCAAAGTACCAAGCCGGCCGCCGCGATGGCCAGCGCATCCTGCTGCTGCTGCTGCTGCTGCTGCTCGGCGGCCGGCCACGGCGGCGACCGCAGCAGCAGCGCTGCCTCGCCCGCCCACGCGCGCGCGGCGCCCGGCTGGCCGCGGGCGCCCTTGCGCAGCGCCTCGAGCATCGCCGACAGGTGCTGCTGCTGCTGCGGGCGATGTGGTGAGGAGGCCGGCGCGAGAAACACCGCGGCGAGCAGGGCCCCGCCGCCGCCCGAGCCGCCGCCGCCGCCGCCGCCGGCCGCCGCCCGCCCGGCCACCAGCGCCGCCGCCGCCGCCTCCAGCGGCTGCGGCTGCGGCTGCTGCGAGGAATAGGACAGCGCCCCCGCCGCCAGCAGGTTGCGCGCGGTCCACGCCAGCGCCTGCGGAGAGCCCTGCCCCCGCGCAAAGAGCTTGGACAGGTACTTGGAGAGCGTCCCGCCGTGCTTCTTGGCGGCGGCCGCGTGCGCGTCGGGGCCGCCCGTCGCCGCCGCCGCGCCGCCTCCCCCGCCGCCCGACGAGAGCAGCGACAGCAGCCGCGCCACCGCTCGCTGCAGGGTCAGCGGCGACGGCGGGCGCGGGCCGGCGCCGTCGGTCGCCGCATCCCCGCCGCCGCCGCCGCCGCCGCGCGTCTCGGCCGCGCAGACCACCAGGCTCAGGACGGCGCCCGTGAAGAGCTCGACCAGCGCGGGTGGCGGCCGCCGGGGCAGAGGCGGCGCCGCCGCGGCTCGTCCCGCCGCCGGTGCTGCTGCCGCTCCCGCTGCCGCCCCCGCCGCTTCCTCCTCCTCCCCCTCGGGCCCCAGCGCCGTGACCAGGCGTTCCAGCAGGCGCCACCCCTGCGCGAGGGCGTCCTCCAGACGCCTGCACCCGACGAGCCGGCGAATGAGCGCGTACTGGAGCAGGTCCACTTCGCGGGGCCGGGGGGGGCGGGGCTGATGTGGCGGCGGCGGCGGGCGCGCCGGCTGTTGCTGCTGCTGTTGTTGCCGCCCCTTGAGCCCTCTCGGGGCCGCCGCTGCCGCCGCCGCCTGCTCTCCCTCCTCCTCCTCCTCCTCCTCTGCGTCCAGCCGCTCGAGCACCCCGAGCGCCCTCGCGGCCGCCGCGACCAGGCGGCCCAGGTGCGGCGAGCGCGCGGCCGAGGCGCCGGGGAGGAGCGCCGTCGCCGCGCGCGCGACGCCGCCGGCCCACGTCGAGGCCGCGTTGTCGTCGTCGTCGCCTCGGCCGCTCGCCATCGCGCGCAGGTGCGGCTCCACGGCGTCCATGGCCGCAAGGAGCGAGCACGCGTCCTTGGCGTCCGCCTCCCCCAGCATGGCGAGACTGCGCAGGAGCCCGACCATTCTCGTTTGGAGATGGTTTGGGGCGCACAGACAGCAGCTGTCTCCCCCCCTCCCTTCAAACGCGCGACTGCGCAGGGAAGAGGCGCAAGCAGTGCTCTCGTCGTCGATAGCGCGAGGTGTGGGTCAATTCGAGACCATGGTCAAGCGAGAGCGCGCGCGCTGGCCGTCTTCCTTCATGGTTTGAACAGGGGCGCGGAAGAGAGAGTTCACGGATGTGAATGGGTGCGTCTCCTGTTTGCAAAGGGATGGGAACGCGAGAGAAGAGAGGGCAAGACAGGTCTGACGAGATGTGTTTGGGCATACCTCATCAAGGAACGAGCAGCACCTTGTGGCGCGTCCTGCCCTCCCGGCTCTTCGCGACGCCTTTCGCAGCCTCGAGAAGCGGCACCGACACCGTCGGCGGCGGCCGCCACGCGCCGGACAAGAACAGCGCGGCGGACCGGTCCAGCAGATCCTTCTTTCGCGCGAGCAAGGCGTCGTCGTCCTCCTCCTCCTCCGCCTCGTCGCCGCGGTCAGGCCGTTCCCGCCGCCCCCCGCCCGGCTGCCGCCGCCGCCCGCGCCGCCCCCCGCTCAGCCAAAAGCCCCTCACGCGCACGTCCTTGAAAATCAGCAGCGACGCGGGCACCTGCACGGGCTGCAGCGACATGGCCCCGTAGCACACGAGCGTGCCGCCCGGGCCCAGCAGCCGCGCCGCGGCGCCCGAGGCGCCCCCGCCCACGCAGTCGAGCGCCAGCGCCGCCGGCGGCAGGCCCAGCCGCGCGGCGTCGGCGCGCGCCCGCGCCTCTGTGGTCACCGCATCGGCGCCGAGGGACTCTAGCCAGGCGCGCGTCTCGTCCCAGTCCGGGCGGTCGCGCACGATGTTGACCGTGCGCGCGCCGCGGTGGCGCGCGAGCTGGGCGACGAGCTGGCCGACGGCGCTGGTGGCGCCGGTCTGGACGACGACGGTGCCGCCGCCGGACGCGCTGCCGCCGCCGCCGCCCTCGCTCCCGCCCGCCCTCGCGTCCGCAAAGACGTCGACAAAGTCCTCCAGCAGGGCCAGGGCGGTGGGCGGGTTGACGCACAGGGTGGCCGCCGCCGCGAGCGGCAGCCCGGGCGGGACGCGGTGCCAGTCGCGCGCGTCAAAGACGCCGCGGGAGCGCCAGGTCCCCAGCGCGGGCCGCAGCGGGACGACCCGGTCGCCGACGCGCAGGCCGCCGCCGCCGCTTTCGACCACGCGAAAGACGCCCTCGTGCCCGGGCACGGCGCTTGGGGGTTCCGGGCGCAGCGGGTAGCGGCCCTGGATGGTGTTGACGTCCGAAGGGTTGATGGGGGCCTGTTTGTTGTTGTTGTTGTGAATTGACGGTCGGGGGCGGGCGCGTGCGTTGGCAGACCGGCGGCCGCGACGGCTCGAGCACTTGCCGCTTTTCCCAGTCTTATCCACCAATCCGCCGAGACCACAACCCACCGCCTCCAGCGCCAGGAGCACCTGGCCCGCGCCCGGCGTCGGCAGCGGCAGCTCGCGCACGCGCAAAACATCCGAGGGCTCGCCAAAGGCGTCAAACACGGCGGCGACGGCGGACGAAGGCGACGACGACGACGACGAGGACAGCGACGACGACGCGATCGTTCGGGCGATGGACGTCGCCGCGTCTCGTGGCGTGGCCAGTCGCCGCGCGCGCACGACGCGCTGCCAGAGGCCTCCCAAGGGGAGGCGCATGCTTGTTTGTTTTTGTTCGAGAGGCGGCGTTTTCAAAACGTTGGCGTTTTCGGTTTCGAGAGAAATGCAGGGTGGGGGGAGGAAGACCTCCGGCTTTTCTCTTCACGGGTCGTCTCGCTTCGAACTCCCACGCAACAAACAAAACAGCCCTCTGCTGAACCACGACCACTTGTACACCACCACCCTTACACCTTTACCAATTCCGCGACGCGCCGACCTCCGCTCCAGCCACCGCTCGCCAATTCGCGCTCGCCAATCGACAGCATGTACATCCTCGGCGCGGGTGCGTGCACTCTTGCGGGGTTTGGCTTCTTTGCGCGCCCGAATTAGAGACGCGCTGGCTGCGTCAGCGCCGTCGTCGTCGTGCGTCGTCGTGCGTCGTCGTCGCCCGCCCGCCCGCCCTCCATCCATACGAAAAACCCGCGCCCCCCTCTCACACACCCGCGCCGGCCCCCCCCCTCCCATCCAAACAACAGCAGGCCCCGGCGCGGCCCGCGCCTGCCGCCCCCAGACCACCACAAAAAGCGGCACTTTCGACGGCAAAAGCGCCCCCTGGCCCCGGCGCCCCCGCCTCGTCGCCCTCCCCCGCCCGCCCGCGCCGCGCGCAGCCGCCCCGGACTCCTCTCTCCCTGCATTTTCACCGACGACCTCCGCTGCCGCTCCCACGATCCCCCCCGTCCCCAAGTCCATCGCTGACGTGGACAACGGCCGCATCCTCGGCTTCGGCCCGGACCTCGCGCCCGACCACCCGGGCTTTGGCGACGCCTCCTACGCCCGCCGCCGCGCCGCCGTGGCCCGGCTGGCCCTGGCGCACGTGCCCGGCACGCCCCCCCCCGTCGTCGAGTACGGGGCCGACGAGCTCGCCACGTGGCGCGCGGCGCTCGCGCGCCTGTCCGCGCCCGACATGCTCCCCAAGCACGCTTGCCGTGAGTATTTGGACTCGTTTCGCCGTTTGAATTTTTCCGCCGACCACGTCCCGCAGCTCGCGGACGTCGACGCCTTGCTGAGCCGCGAGGCCGGCTGGCGCGTCCGCCCCGTGGCCGGCCTCATGCACCCGCGCGACTTCCTGGCGGGCCTCGCCTTCCGCACCTTCCACTCGACCCAGTACGTGCGCCACCCGTCGCAGCCCGGGTACACGCCCGAGCCTGACCTCGTGCACGAGCTGGTCGGCCACGCGCCCATGCTGCTGGTGCCCTCATACGCGCGCATGGCCGAGGCCGTCGGCCGCGCGTCGCTGGGCGCGTCCGAGGCGCAGCTGTGGCACCTGGTCAAGGTCTACTGGTTCGCGATTGAGTTTGGGGTCTTGTGGGAGGAGGGCGAGGGCGGCAGGCAGCTCAAGGCGTTTGGCGCGGGCATCCTGTCGTCAAGCGCCGAAATGGAGTGGCTAGGCAAAGGCGGGAACGGGGGTGGCGGCGGCGGGGGCGGGAACGACGGCGGGGGCGCGGACCCTTCACGCGGGGGGTACGAGGTGCTGCCGCTGGCGCCCGGCGCGCCGCTGCCGCGCATGTCGTACAAGGACGGCGTGCAGCGGCGCTACTACAGCCTCGAGGGGTTCGAGCAGGGCGCGGCGCTGCTCGAGGCGTACGCGCGCGCCGGCGCGCCGGCCCCGGCAGCGCCGGCGCCAGCGCCCGACAAGCAAGGGGGTGGCGGCGGTGAGAGTGGAGAGGAAGGGCGGGAGCGGCGCTCGGCGCGCTGACGCGATCCTCCGTGCGTGCGTTGTGGTTTCGTACCACATCTCGCGGCGCCGGACAGGTGTCGCGAGCTTGTCTTCTTTTTCCCTTTGTCATTGCTAAAAACGGCAAACGCAAATGAGCCCTCTCCTCTCCTTTTTTTTCCTCTTCCTCCAAACGGGCGGCGCCTTTTTTGCCGCTCCCCCTCCCTCTTTGTTGTTCCCCATCTTTCTGTACGACCAGTTGTATAACCGAGACCCGTGCACCAAGACGCCGGGCATTGTGTGTCTTTGTCCGAGACAGGGATTGCCCCTGGCCCCGCTCGAGTGTCGCGGGGGGCCGTGGCGCGCGACGTTGGCGGCGACGCGCCCGCTCCCTCTCCCGCGCGCGCGCCGAGCAGCCCCCCGCTGCAGCGACGACGCTGCATATCTCTCCAATCTTTCGACGTCGCCAAAGCGTTGTCTTTACATCATCGCCAGGCCCCCCCCGTTAACGTCTTGCCGCCCCCCCCGCCGCTGGAACATCAGGCACTCGTTGTCCGACGCGGCCACCAGCTCGCGCCCGAGCGCCCCCTCGACGTCGAACGAGTTGACCGACGCCTCCTCGCGCACCAAGAGCCGCGGCCGCGCGCCGCCGCCGCCGCCGCCGCCGCCGCCGCCGCCGCCGCCGGCCGCCAGCGCCGCCGCCGACGCGCGCCACACGCCGCCGTCGCTCGTGCACAAGAGCAGCGGCGGCAGGCCGGCGGCGGACGACGCGGACGCGGGCGCTGGCCCGGCGCCGTCGTCGTCGTCGCCCTGCTGCGACGGGTCGAACCGCACCTCCCAGACGTCGGGGGGAAAAAACCCGCCGCCGCTGCCGCCGCCGCCGCCGCCGCCCGCGACAGAGGCGACGGCCGGCGGCCGCAGCGCGGCAACGCACGCCATCGCCCGGAGGTCCCACAGCGCGACGGGCATCCCGCCCGCCCCGCCCGCCGCCGCCAGGTAGGGCCTCGACGGGTGCACGTCGAGGCAGAGGGTCTGGCGCGCGGCGGCGGCGGTCACGTCGCCCGCGGCGCCGGCCGACGAGGACGACGGGACGGCGGCGGCGGCGGTCGGCGCGCCGGACGCGTGGCGGACGGGGCCCACGCGGCCGGGGGCGCGCGTGTCCCACAGGGACAGGCCGCCGGCGATGCCCGTCTGTTTTGTTGTGTGTTTGTTGGTTGGTTGATTGTTCGGTTGGAAAAGGTAGGTAGGTAGGTTGGACGAGGGCGCTTGAGGAAAAAGCAGCAGCGCGAGGACGAAATGCGTTCCGCGTGCCCCCGTCCCCCCAAAACGAAGAATAGAAAACAAGCGGAAAAAAACGACCCCCCAAGTCGAAGAGCACCACTGCTGCTGCTCTCACCGTCGCAAACGTGTGGCTGTCCACCCACCGCGCCTGCGTGAACCCCCCCCACCCGCGCACCCCCTCTCGGTAGGCCGGCGCGCCCGCCTGCCCGAGCGCCTGCACCAGCAGCGCGCCCTCGCCGCCCGCCGCCAGCACGCGGCCGGTGGGGCCGTGCAGGTCGACCGAGGCGACGGGGGCGCCGGCGCCGGCGCCGGCGCCGCCGCCGCCTCCGCCGTTTCGTCCTGCTCCCGCTCCTCCTCCTCCGCCCGACGCGCAGGGCAGGGCCGCCGCCGGCATCAGGAAGCCCTCGAGGTCGAGGTCCATCTGCGGGGGCTCCAGGTCGGCCGCGTCCGCGCCCGCGGGCAAGGGGCCGAGGCCGAGCCGGAGCACCGTGACGCCGCCGGCGGCGCCCGCGGCCGCGACGACGACGGCGCCGGCGCAGCGCGCGGCGCGCAGGTCGGCCACGGCGCCGCGGTGGGGGGCCATGCCGCGCACGTCGAAGCGCGCCATCTCGGACAAGGGTCCCGCGGCGACGACGTCGCCCAGCGTGAGGGCGTGGCGCTGCGCGTCCTCGGACCAGACGGCGAGGGCGACGGGCAGCGAGGAGGCGTCGTGGTCGTCGACGACGCAGGCGGCCGCGGGCACGGGGAGGAAGCGCACGCGCTGGATAGACGCGGCGAGGAAGTGGCGGCTGGTGGTGGCCTGCTCTCGGTGGTGGTGGTACGGTCCGTACGGATCCATTTTCCTTCTTTAGCCTGCTCCTCCTCCTCCCCTCTCTTTCGACACTGGGGGTTGAGTTTAGAGACTCTGGTGATTGTTCTTTGCGTTGGTGTATCTGACGAGGTCGAATGTTCTATTGGCTGCTTGTCTAGGAAGGGCGGGCCGAGGGCGTGGATGGGGCGGCGCTGCGAGTTGTCTCAGGCGCGTCCGTCTCGCGCGCCGCGCGACCGTCGCCAGAAAGGGCGTCGCCGCCGCAATCACAAACACAGGGGCACCGCAATCGCGCAGCTCCCACACTCCACCACGTCGCTGCGTCCAACAACACTCCGACACCACGCGATCGATCGATCGATTGCCCCGAAACGACCCCTCCCTTCCTTCCCCCTGCTCTCTTCTCCACACACACGCGCCCCCTCCTCTCTTCCCCCACGCACGCACAGCCCGCGGTTCCTGTGCCGCGTGTGTCCGTGTCGAGGGGCCACCACCGCCGCCGCTGATAGGCCACTACGAACGACGGACGACGGACGACGGACGACAACGACGGGACCAAATGCCGCCGCCGCCGGCGTCGCTGTCGCTGTACCGCGCCATCTTGCGCGAGCTGCGCACCGTCCACGCCTCGGGCCTCACCTTTCCCCTGCGCGCCCCCCTCGACACCGACGTCGCCTGGGGCCAGCACCGTTTCTCCCCCTCGGGCGCCGAGTACGAGCGCGAGGCCCTGGCCGCCCTGATCCCCGGCGGCGGGTTGCCCGTGCCGCCCGACGCCCTGTTCCCGCCGGCGGCGCCATTGCCGGGCTCGGGCGCGGACCCCTCGTTCGAGCCGCAGCGGCGCTACGGCGCGGCCGAGCTGCGGCGCCTGGCCGCGGCCAACTTCCGCGCGCCCCTCGCGTCAAAGACGGAGGACGGCGGCGGCGGCGGCGGCGGCGGCGGCGGCGCGGGGCAGGGCGCAGCCCTGGTGGCCCGCCTGGCGCAGGCGCTGGCCGCGCTCCGGGCCCTGCCGGAGCAGCTGGTCCTGCAGCGCGGCAGCTCGGCCGCGTGGTCCGAGGGCGTGCTGGTCGAGGCGACGGCGCGCTTCATGCACGCGTCGCCCGCCGCAGGGGGGGCGTCCGGGCGCCGGGGGGCGCCGCCGCTCGTGATCGGCGGGGGGGCGATGCCGCTGGGCCTGCCGCCGCACGTGCAGGCGGCGGCGGCGCGGCTGCTCGGGGTGGTGGGGGGCAGCAGCGGCAACGAGGCCGGGGACGACGAGGACGAGGATGACGCGATCGAGGACGACGACGACGACGACAGCAGCGACGACGACGACGACGACGACGACGCGCGGGAGGACGGCAAGGGCGCCGCCGCCGCGTCGCGCCGCCTCCGCCGCCACGAGCGGCGCGAGAAGCGCCTGCTCGCGCGCCGCGAGCGCCGTCGCGCCCGCGACGCCGCGCGCCAGTACGTCTTTACGTACCGCGTGCGCGTGACCAACGCGCGCGGAGGAGGGGGGGGCGGAGGAGGGGGGGGCGGAGGGGAGGGCGGGGAGGGCGGCGCTGGCGGCGCGGGGGGCGGGCGGCGGCAGCCTTTGCAGATCCTCGGGCGCGAGTGGTCGATCTGGGGCGCCGACGGCGAGCTCAAGGGCCTGGTCCCCCTGTCGACGGCCAACGCCGTCGTCGGGCAGCAGCCCGTCCTGCCCTTTGCCGCCTGCTTCGAGTACAGCAGCGGCACGCCGCTCTCCGGCGCAGGCGGGTCGATGAAGGGGCGCCTGGCGCTGGCGCTGCGCTCGGGCCCCTCGCCGTCGGGGGCGGGCAGGCGGGGCGGCGGCGGCGGGGGCGGGGCCGAGGCGGCCAGCCGCATCACGCAGACGCCGCTGGTGGTGCCGATCGACGAGTTCCGGCTGGTGACGCCCGAGACGCGCGGCGCCGAGGAGGACGCGGAGGGCGGGCGGCGGCGCGGGGCGGGGGGCGGCGGGGGCGGGGGCGCGCCTGCGTGGGGGTGGCTTTGCGGGGGGTAGGTAGGTGAGACAGGGACGTAGAGATGTGCTTGGTGTCAGTACGTCTCTTCTTTTTGGTTCGATCCTGTCTGTCGTCGTCGTACAAACGGGGCGCCGGCGTTGGCGTTTTTGGCATATCATCGTTTTTGGCTGTCGGCGGGCGGCGCGCCCTCCTTTTCATCGCTGCCAATTGCATGCGCACAAATCACGCATACAAGCTCGCTCCATCGATCGACACCCATCGACATCAACCCAATCGAGCACGCCGCGCGGCACACCGACGACGGACGACGACAACCCAACCGCTTGGGTGTTGCGTGACAAGGGACCCTCACGAGAGCCAAACTTTTCTTCACACGCGCGAACCAAAAAAGGGAGCAACCATGCCCATCCACCTCACGGTCGCCGCGTGGGACGACCGCATCTTCTTCGTCGCCCTCGACGGCGGCGAGCCCCTCGAGACGCTCAAGGCGATGCTCGAGGCAGAGTCTGGCGTGCCCGCCGCGCAACAGCGCCTTATGCTAAACGGCCAGCCGCTCGCGGCGCCGCCGCCGGGCGCGGCCGCGGCGGCGGCCGCCACGCTCGCCTCCGCCGGCCTGAGCGACGGCGACATGCTCATGCTCCTGCCCCCGGAGGGCGCACAGCAGGCCCCCGCCGCCGGCGCGGCCCCTGCTGCCGCCGGGGACCCCGACGCCGACCTGCGCGAGGCCGTCGCGCTCGACCCGGCCACCGGCCGCGCCGTCCGCCCGGCCGCGTTTATCCGCACCGCCCGCCGCGCTCCCGGCATGCTGGCCCAGCTCGAGCGCACCTACCCGCCGCTCGCCGAGGCCGTGCGCGCCGAGGACCCGGCCGCCCTGCAGGCCGCCCTCGCCCGCTTGCGCGCCCTGCAGGAGGAGACGGCCGCCGCCCGCCGCGACGAGGACGCGCTGTTCGACGCCGACCCCTTTGACTCGGAGGCGCAGGCGAAAATCGAGGCCCTCATCCGCCGCAAGAACGTGGAGGAGAGCTACGAGCAGGCGATGGAGCACGCGCCGGAGATGTTCGCGCCCGTGACGATGCTGTACTGCCACATGGAGGTGCGCCGTATTGCGCGTTCTTTCTTTCGTTTTGTCTGCTCGCCGTTTTCAGGGCTTGTTGGCGCTCCTCCGGACGACGGAGAGAAAAAAAAAACGACGCCCGCGCTTCCTCGTCTCTGCCGCTCACACAAATCTTCGCCCACACCCCCAATCCGTGCAAACCAAACAAACGCTCAAATGAAACAGGTCAACGGCGTCCCCGTCAAGGCGTTTGTCGACTCGGGCGCCCAGATGACCATCATGACGGAGGACTTTGCGAAACGCTGCCACCTGGAGCGCCTACTGGATAAACGGTTCCACGGCACCGCCGTCGGTGTCGGCTCGTCGCGCATCCTCGGGCGCGTGCACGCCGCGCCCATGAAGGTGGCGGGCCACTTCATCACGTCGTCCATCACGGTGCTCGAGCAGAAGAGCGGGCCGCAGTTCATCTTCGGGCTGGACATGCTCAAACGGCACCGCTGCTCGCTCAACTTTGCGCCGGACGCCAGGCCGCCGCCGGCAGCGGCGGCGGGCGGCGACGGCGCGGGCGGCAGCGGCGGCGGCGCGGGCGGCGGCGACGGCCACGGCGGCGGCGCCGACGGCGGCGTTGTCTCGGGCCCCCACCTGTACTTCGGGTCGTGCGGCGTGGCGCTGCCCTTCCTGGGCGACTCGGAGATCCCCAGGGACTTTGCGCACGACGCGCTCGAGGAGCGCAGCGAGGAGGCGGCGGCCCGCTCCATGTCGCAGGCGCTGGGGGCGCCAAAAGAAGGGGAGGAGGGGGGGGAGAAGGAGGGGGCGGCGGCGGGGGCGGCGGCGGGGGGCGCGGCTGGGCCCAGCAGCAGCAACGACGCGGGCGCGGCGGCGGCAAGACCGGCCGCCGCGTCGGGCGCGGGGGCGGCGGCCGCCGGCGGCGCGGCCGCGGGCGCGGGCGGGGCGCCGGCGGCCTCGGGCGGCGCGGGCGCCGGCGCCGACGACGACAAGGCGGGCCGCCTCGAGGCGCTCGGCTTCCCGCGGAGCGTCTGCGAGGAGGCCTTGCGCGCGGCCAACGGGAACGAGGACGCCGCGGCAGCGCTGCTGTTCGGGGGGCTGGACGGATGAGATAGACGGACAGAGTAAGAGAGAAAATGTTACACGCACAAAAAAAAAGACGCCTGCCGCCGCCGCGCGCTCCCTCTTCGCTCAAGCGACCGGTGCCGCCCCCTCCAGCCCCAGGGCGCGCAGCACCTCCGCAAAGTCGAACGCCCCCGGGTCGTTGTTGAAGCTGTACGCCAGCCGGTGCATGTCCGCGTCCGTGTAAAAGGCGCGCGCCAGCTCGAGCAGCGCGCGCGCCTCGGTGCGCGTAGCGACGGCCGCGCCGCCGCCGCCGCCGCCGCCGCCGCCGCCGCCGCCTCCCGACATTATGTCTGCCCGCGCCAGGACTAGGCCCTTGCTGTCGGCCAGCTGCGGGTAGAAGGTGGCGACCAGGTGCGGCGGGGCGCGGGAACCCAGGCGGCGGTACTCGTCCACGGTGGTGAACAGGAGGAGCGGCAGCTGCCACTGGAGCACGAGGGTCACGTAGGCAGGGCCTGTTGCGGCCTCGGCCTCGGGCGCGGCGCCTCCCTCGGCCGGCGGCGGCGGCGACGGGGCGCCGTCGGCCCGGGCCGACGCTCCTCCCTCGCCCTGCGGCCCCTTGCCGCGCCTGCGCGCCGCCGCTTTGCGCAAGGGCAGCACGAAGATGGGCGACGCCTTGGCGCGCGCCGACAGCACCTTGTACTCGCTGGCGGACAGCACAGAGCCGACGCAGTGCTCGCCGGCAGGCCGGGGCGGCGGCGGGGCGCGGGCGGCGGCGGCCGCCCCTTGTTGCTCGCGCTCGCCGCCGCCGCCGCCGGCCGTCGGGGGCGCGTCAAAGTCCCCGCCGTGGTACGCCATCCAGATGTCCTCGATCTCGTCGGCCGTGTGGCCCTCGAGCGTCTCGGTGCGCATCACGGCGTCGAGCAGCGTCGGCGACGGCATTGTGTAAGATTGCGAGGCGGGCGCAGAGGTGTGGAGGGAGGAGGAGGAGGCGGACGAGGCGAACGACGGCGCGCCCGACCCGCCGCCGCCGCCGCCGACGCCGACGCCAACGCCGACGCCGACGCCGATCCAGCCCGCGCCATCTTGGCGCAAACCTCCTCCTTCTCGCCGCCTCCTCCTCCTCGCCGGTGGTGACGCGCTAGCGCTGCCGCTGCCGCTAGTGCTGGTCCCAAAGGCGGCGCGCGCGCCCGCCAGCGCAGGCACCTCCGACATTGCTGCCTGCTGCCTCCCAAGCATTGACAGCAAGAGCCTCCTGGCTGCGTGCCGCTGCATCGCTTCGTTTCTTGTATGTGTGTGTGCTCGCGCTTCTCCAAGAATGACTAGTAGTAGCTGATCACACACGAGCTCTAGTTTCCACCATGCCTTCGGATCGCGCCAAGAAGAAAAAGGTCGGTGATGCACAACAGTTTTCTTGTCCCGTGACATGCGAGCCTTGCGTTCCTTGGCAGCAATCGTCCGTGCCGTTAAACACACGCGTCCCGCTCATCACCATCACCACACACAACCTCCATCACTCGACGAAACCCAGGCGGCCGCGGCGACAAAGGGCCGGGGAGGAGGCGCGAGCAGCAGCGCGGCGGGCGGCGCCGGCGCCGGCGCCGTCGCAAGCGGCGACCCCCACGCCGCCCGGCCAGACCTGCGAACGGATGTGCGCCTCGAGCTGCCCGTCTCGCTCACCGCGCGGCAGCGCGCGCTGCTGCACGAGGTGGCCGAGAGGGTGGGGCTGGCGCACGTGAGCACGGGCGTGGGAGAGGCGCGGCGGCTGGTGATTGGCGGCGGGGGCGGCGGCGGCGGCGGCGGCGAGGAGGGCGACGACCAAGGCGGCGAGGCGCCGGCGGCGGCAGCAACGACAGCAACGACGGTGATGGCGGCAGCAGCAGGAGAAGCAGCAGCCGCAGCAGCAACAACAGCAGCAGCAGCACGACCTCTTTCCGACGCCGATCTCGCCGCCCTGATCCAGCAGCACCTCGGCCTCCACGACGCCCCGGAGCTCCTGGCCGCGTCGGCCGCGCGGCACGCGCAGCAGCACAAGAGGGACGAGGCGGCGGCCGCCGCCGCCGCCGCCGCGCGCGCCGCCCCCGGCGCGCGCGCCAACATCAGCGGCGCCGAGGCCCGCCTCTCGCTCGAGGAATTCGTCGAGCGCACGGGCAGGCTGCTCGACATGGAGCGCGACGCCGAGGTCGCGCAGGCGGAGGAGGCCGCCGCCGCCGTCCCGGCCGGCTACGCCGCCCGCGGCGGCGCGCTGGTCGGCCTGCGGCTCGCCGAATCTGACGGCGGCGGCCTGCTCGGCCGCACGCTGCTGACGCTGGTGGCCAACAAAGGGTTCGCGCAGGGCGCGCCCCTGAGCGCCGCGCCGGCCCTGCCGCCGCACAAGCTCGGGCCGCACGACCTGGTCGCGATCAAGCCGAACAAGCAAGGGGCGGGCGGAGGCAGCGGCGGCGGCGGCGGCGGCGGCGGCGGGCAAGACGGCGGCGGCGGCGCCAACGGCAGCGCCCTCGCCTCTGGCCTTGTCTACAGGGTGCGCGACAACTCGATCGTCGTGGCCGTGGAAGACGCCCCCGACGAGGGGCTGGACGTGCCCTTGCGCCTGGAGAAGCTCGCCAACGAGACCACGCACAAGCGCATGTGCGAGACGCTGTCGTGCCTGCGCGCGGCCGCGGCGGCGGGCGGCGGCCAGGCGGCCGCCCAGGCCGCCGGGCACGCCGCCCGCGCGGCCGGCGGCGGCGGCGGCGGCGGCGGCGGCAACCACCGCGGCCCCGCCCCGGCCTCCGAGCTGCCCGGCGCCGCCCTCGCCGAGGTGTGCTTTGGCGCGCGCGAGCCCCGCTTCGCCGCCCCGCCCGGAAAGGGCGGCGCCCGCGCCCCATCGTGGAGGCCCTTGAGCGCCCCGCTCGACGCCTCGCAGCGCCGCGCCGTCGACCTCGCGATGCGCGCGCACGACGTGGCCCTGATCCACGGCCCGCCCGGCACGGGCAAGACCACGGCGGTGGTCGAGCTGATCGTGCAGGAGGTGGCGCGGGGCTCGCGCGTGCTGGCGGCGGCGGCGTCCAACGTGGCGGTCGACAATTTGGTGGAGCGGGTGGTCAAGGCGGCGGCGGCGGCGGGCGGCGGCAGGGGCTACTTTTCGGGGGTGAGGGGCGATGGGCAGGAAGGGGGCGAAGAGGGCGACGAGGGCGGAGAGGGCGGAGAGGGAGCAGGCGCAGGAGCCGCCGCCGACGCCTGCGCCGACGCCGGCGACTTTGCCGACGAGGCAGCGACGGCCGCCGCCGCCGCCGCTGCGCTCAAGGGCCTGCGCGTCGTGCGCCTGGGCCACCCCGCCCGCCTGCTCCCCCAGGTCCTCGACGCCTCCCTCGAGGCCCACGTCCGCCGCGCCGACGACTCGGCCCTCGCGCGCGACTGCGCGCGCGACCGGCGCCGCCTCGAGCAGCAGCTGTCGAAGCTCGAGCCGTGGCGGCGCGCCGAGCGCCGCGCCGCGCGCGCCGAGCTCCGCGACTTGGGGAAGGAGGAGCGCCGGCGGCAGGAGCGCGCCGTGTCCGAGGTGCTGCGCTCGGCGCGCGTGGTGTGCGCCACGCTCACGGGGTGCCTGCATCCGCGCCTGCGGGGCGAGACGTTCGACCTCGTCGTGATCGACGAGGCTGGACAGGCTCTAGAGCCCGCCTGCTGGGGCGCGCTGCTGAAGGGGCGCCGGGCGGTGCTGGCGGGCGACCACCTGCAGCTGCCGCCGACGGTGCTGTCGCGGGAGGCGTGCGCGGCGGGACTCGGGGTGACGCTGTTCGAGCGGCTGCAGGTGCTGTACGGAGGGGTGGAGGCGAAACAAGGGGCGGGCGAGGGCAAGGGCGGCGGCGGCAAGAGCGGCGGCGGCGGCGGTCGCGGGCCCGACGAGGGGACGGCGGCGTCGGCCAAGGCGGGCGACAAGGCAGGGGCCACCACGCCGAGGGCGAGCGAGATGCTCACCGTGCAGTACCGCATGCACCGCGACATCATGGACTGGTCCTCGCGCGAGCTTTACGGCGGCAAGCTGACGGCGCACGCCTCGGTGGCCGAGCACACGCTGGCGGACTTGCCCGCGGCGGCCGCGGCGGCGGCGGCGGCCGAGGGTGGTGGTGGTGCGGCGACGACGACCGCGACAACAGCAGCAGGAGCAGCAGGCGCAGCGGCAAGAGCAGCAGGAGCAGCAGCAGCAGCGGCGGCGGCCCCCTCCGCCTCCTCCGCCTCCGCCGCCCCGCGGGCCCCCTTGGCCCTCTCCGAGATCCCCGTCCTGCTGCTCATCGACACCGCCGGGTGCGGCTTCGAGGAGTCGCGCGACGAGGGCGGCGCCAACGCCGAATCGACGCGCAACGAGGGCGAGGCGCGCGCCGCGCTCGCGCACGCGGAGCGTCTCATCGCCGCCGGCGTGCCGGCCTCGGCCATCGGCCTGATCACCCCCTACGCGGCGCAGGTGGCCCTGCTGCGGTCGATGCGTCCCGAGCGCCTGGCCCAGTCGCTCGAGGTCTCGACCGTGGACGGCTTCCAGGGGCGCGAGAAGGAGGCCATCATCTTCTCGTGCGTGCGGTCGTCGCCCGCCGGCGGCGTCGGGTTCCTCGCCGACGCCCGGCGCGCCAACGTGAGCGTCACGCGCGCGCGGCGGCACTGCGCGCTGGTGGCCGACTCGGAGACGCTGCGGCGCGACCCCTTTCTGGCGCGGCTGCTGGACCACTTTGAGGCGCGGGGGGAGTACATGTCGGCGCAGGAGCTGGTGGATTGATCGATTGATCGATCAGCCCCAACAGGTATGGGGGGAAGAGGAGATAGGAGAGCTGGGGCCGACGTTGTCCGCGTTTTTTTGTGTCTAGTTGATGATGCGGTCTTGCTTGCTTGATTGGACACAATATATGCGGAGCACATAAAACCTGTTGATCGACTTCCCCGGAATCGACTCGGACGCGCGCAACAAGACCCGCGACGAGAAGCAGCAGCCCCACGACGGGCGCTGGCGCGGGCGTCGTCTCAGACCGGCCTCGAACCACAAGGAGACCAAAAACCGTCCGGCGTCTTTAGCCGCCCCACCCGCCCCAGCGCGTGCGCGTTGGTTTGGAGCCTCGTAGTCCGTCTCTCTTGCACGCGCGCGTCAGAGCACAGGCGTGCGTCACCTGCTTGTTCCCTTCACTGCGAACAAAAAGGGGACGCCGTTTCTTTTTTTAGACGGGCCGACAAGGCGCGGCCAAAAAAGGGCGCTGCTGCTGCGGCCGCAGCCTCCTCCGGCACATCCATGTGCTCCAAGGAGGCCTGCCGCATCGTCCTGTGGATGTGCTGGGTGGTCAACATGGTGAGGATCTGCTCGTGACGGCACGACGCCTCGCGCGTCCGACCGGCGCCATCTCTATTTCCTTCCTTCCTCCACGCCCCAACCCGCTCACAACCGGCCGTTCCCGCGCTCGCTTAACACGCTCGGACAACATAAACAACAACAATAGCTCGTCACCAGCCTCTACTACGCCGTCTCGTTCGCCACGTCGAGCAATCTGGTGCGCTCCTACCGCCAGCTCGACATACCCCTGAGCAACGAGATCTGGCGCGCGCCCATCGCCGCCGCCGTGCTGGGCGGATTACTCACCCTCTTTTTCAACCTCGTCTCTTGCGGCGTGCTCGCTAAAAAGTCGGTCGACCGCCGGGGGGGCGGCTTTGGCTTTGGGTTCGTGGCGGCCATGTGCGCGTCGCTCGCCTTCTTCTCGCTACTCTGTGGGCTGGTGCTCGACGGGTTCAAGGACGTGGTGCGGTCCGAGCTGCAGGTGAAACGTAAGGCTGTTTTTTTCGCTTTTTCCGTTCTTGGTCGACGACGAGCAAAAACCTCTGCTCCAAACAACGACACGCTTTTCGCCCCCCCGCCAACTCGTCCCCGCCGTCAAAAACAAACAACAGTGCAAGACACGTGGACGCAGCTCAACTCGGGCGTCTACGTCGCGACCATCGCGCTCGCGTACCTCTGCTTCGTCATGTTCCTGCTCTTCTTCGTCGCGCTGGTCGTGTTCCAGTCGGCTGTCGCAGACGAGCTCGGAATCGCGGCGGCGGCAGCGGGCGGCGGCGGGGGCGGCGGCCTGGGAGGCGCCAGCCCGCCATCGCTGCGCAACCCCTTTGCCGCGCACATGGCGAAGAAGTACGAGGCCTTCGGCCCGCCCTCGTCCGGCTACGACTCCCCGTCGGGACCGCGCATCCCGGCGGTGCGGACGGGCTACGGCCCCAACAACGGCGGCGGCGGCGGAATGGGCGCCGTGGCCCAGACGGCCAGCCCGCTCTCGCCGCCCGCCGCCGTGATGATGGCGATGCCGACGCCGCTGCCGCGCGCGGCGGCGCCGGGGCACTTTGCGGTGCAGCAGGACAGCGCCCTCTGATGAGGGTTTGGCTTGACTCGACTCGTGCGCAACGGTTCCAGACGCTTTAAGAAGACATGATGTAAAAAGAGCTAGCCGCCGCCGCCGCCGCCGCCGCCGCCGCCGCCGCCGCCGCCGCCGCCGGCTATGCCCCGCATTAGCCCGGCCAAGCCCCCCGCCTCCTCGGCCGAGTTGAGCGCCGCGACCACCCCTTCCGACTCTGGAAAGAGCGCCCGCCACGCCGCCGACGACACGCGGTCCGCCAGCGCCAGAAAGGGGCCCGCGGCGACGGCGGCGCCCGGCCCTGCCGCTCGCCGCAGGCGCCGCGCGTGGGGGAAGGCCAGCAGCCCGCCCAGCGGCCAGGCCGTGCCGGCGGGCAGGACGGCCACGGGCGCGCCCCACCACGCGAAGACGAGGGCCAGAGCGATTATCCACTTGAGCGCCGAGACGGCCAGCTCGGCCGAGCCGACCTCGCCGCCGAGCGCGGCGGCGGCCGCCGCGGCCGCCGCCGACGCCTCTCCCGCCGCCCCGCCGCCCGCCGCCGCCGCCGCGCCCCCCGGCCGCTGCCGGGCCCCGGCGCCGCCCGCGCCAGCCCCGCCGCCGCCGCCGCCGCCGCCGCCTGCCCGCGCCTGCAGCGCCTGCTGCTGCAGCGCGGGGCCGAGCATCCCGCGCTCGGCCGCCAGCCGCCGCGCAGCCGTCGACACGGGCGACGCCGACGCCTTGCGCTGCAGCGCCGCCCGCTGCCTGAGCGCGGCCGCCCCGCGCTCGAGGGCGGTCGCCCTGCGCTCGAGCTTGGCGCGCGCGACCAGGTCCGAGGGGCTGGTGAGGCGCGCGGCCTCGCGGCGCAAAGCCGCGGCCTCGTCCTCGGCGGCGAGCAGGCGCGTCGCGAGGGCAGTTGTCTGCTTGGTTTTTTGTTTTTTTTCGGCGGGGGGGGGAGCGCGGACGAGTGAGCGACCGAGCGAGCGACGACGACGACGGCGACGACGCCTTTTCTCTCTTTTGGTCGCCGACCTGATCCCACCGACCTTTGACCGGTACAGCAGCCACTTGACCAGGTTGAGCACGAGCACCGCCACAAAGGCCAGCAGGGGCCAGAGCGCGTCGCCCTGCGCCGCGAGCGCGGCCATCGTTTTGCAAAGTGTCACGCGTCACGCAGGATGATCGCGTCTCTGTGTTTCGGCGCGCGCGCCTTCCACAAAGAGCGGCACGTGATCGATTCGATTGCAATGACGTTATTTGTTTGTGTGACCCAAGACGCTTTTCGTTTAGTAGTCGAGGGCGGGTGCCGCGGCTTGGCGGGGCGCCGCCCACGCCGACGGCGCCGAGCCCGCGGCCGCCGCCGCCGCCGCCGCCGCTCGTTTCGCGCTGTCGCGGACGAGCGCAGCAAGAACGACGACCCACTCATCCCGCGAGCGCCCGCTCCCCTGAGGCACCGCAAGCACCACGTCGCCGCCAACGGACATGCGGAGACTCAGCCGCCGCGCCTGGCCGGGCACGCCCTCGACGCCGCAGACGCGCGAGAGCGGGGCGCGGCGCAGGGCGGCGGCGGGGGATGCAGCGACGGGCGGCTCCGCTTTCCGCCGCCGTTCCCTCCTCGCCCGCAGCAGCGCCGAGAGGCCCCGCGCCGGCGGTACCGAGGGATCGGCAGGCCCTGCCCCCGGCCACAGGGCGGGGCAAAGCGACAGAACCAGCTCGTCCCCGTCCCGCAGCGACAGCAGCACGGCCGATGGCGACGAGGAGGCCGCGGGCGGCGGCCCGGCGCCGCTGCGGATGTCGCCGCCGCTGCTCTCGCCGCCGCCGCTGCTGCCCCCGCTGCTGCCGCTCCCGACCGGCGGCGACGCAGCCACCACCAGCTCAAACCAGACTCCACCGACCGCCGAGGCCAGGGCCGCGCGCGCGTGGCCCGCGCGCTCGCGCTCGGCCGCCGCCGCCTGCCGCCGCCCGCCCCTGGCCAGCGCCGCCCGCAGCGCGCGCGCCTCCTCCTCGCGCGCATCCAGCTCCCTGCGCAGCGCGGCCGCCTGCATCAGCACCGCCATCGGCGCGGCCGACGTGGGCGGGTGGTGGTCCTCCTCGGGGCGCCCGGCGCAGTCGCCCGCCCCTTGGGCTTTGCGCCCCGCCGCCGCCCCCTCGCCGCCGCCGCTCGCCGCCGCCGCCAGAGAGACTGTCGCTGTCGCGCTCGCATGGGCCGCCAGCGGGGGCCGGCCGCCGCCGCCGCCGCCGCCGCCGCCGCCGCCGTCTCCCACGGGCGCGGCGGACGCGCTCGAGGCGCGCAGGGCGCTGGGGTCGGTGGCGGGGCGCAGGGGGGACGTGGAAGGAGACGACGACGGGGCCCAGGAGGCGCGGCGCAGCGACGCCCAAGACAGCCGGCTGCCGGCGCCGGGCCCGTCTTGCCGCTGCTGCAGCAGGGGCGCGCCGGCCGCGCGAGCTGCTGTCGCCTCGCCCGCGGCTGCCGCAGCCCCCGTGTCGCTCGCGCCCCCGCCGCAGCTGAAGATGGGAGGCAGCGGCTGCTTGAGCAGCTGCTCGATTGAGCAGGACGGCGGCTGCTTCTGTTGCCGCTGCTGCCGTTGCTGCCGCTGCTGCTGCTGGTGCTGCTGCCGCATGGACGGCGACGGCGACGGCCGCGCGGGCTCCTCCTCCGTTTTCCCCGCTCCTCCCGCCTGCTCGGCGGCCGCCGCTTCGGCCGTCGCCGCCGTCACGGCCGCCGCTTTCTTGGCCGGCAGGGAGACGTAGGAGGCCTGCAAGACCAAAAGCGGGGCGCCGCAGCCGGCGGCACCGCCGCCGACGCCTCCCGCCCACGCGCCCGCCGCCGCCGGCCGGACGGGCACGATGACGCGCGCCTCGGGCGGCGGGGTGTGCTTGGGCCCCGGGTTGGTGGCGCGGTCCTGCGCGGCGGCGCGGCGCGCGGCCCGGCAGTCGGCCGGCGACTGCGGCGGCGGCTGCTGCGTGCCTTGGCCGGCCGGGCCGCCCTCCTCTCCCGCCGCCGGCGCCGCCGCCGCTCGGGCCCTCGCTTCCGCCGCCGCCGCCGCCGCCGCGTCCAGCGCCGCCCACAGCGTTCCCGGGCGCAGCTTGGCCCTGCCCAGCAGCACGGGCTCGCCCAGGGCCTGCGCGTCATAAATATCGACCACAACGGACCACGCGGCGGCGCCTACCCGCTCTCCGGCTCGCCGGCGCTGCTTGTCGTTCTCGCCGGGCAAAGCCGCCGCCGCTGCTTGCTCCTGCTGCTGCTGCTCTGCCCGCGCCGCCTCGGCAAAACCAAAAGGCAGGGGCACGTCGACGCGCCAATTCCACGTGGGCGCTCGGGCGGCCGGGTCCTCGCGCGGCAGCCGCTGGCGCTCGGCCGCGGCCTCGCCGGCCGCGGCCGCGCGCGCCCCGCTGCCGCGGCCGCTGCCAGCGCCTGCTCCGCTGCCGCTGGCGCTGCCGCTTCCGCTGCCGCTGCCGCGGTTGGCGGCTTGCGCCGTGGACGGGCGCGCCCCTCCCGCTGCCGCTGCCGCCGCCGCTATTGACGCTCCTGCCGCCACTTTGCCGCCCTGCTGAAAGACCGGCGTTGACGACGGCAGCCAAAACGCGACGGGCGTGCGCCCCACCACCGCGCCGTGGTCGCCGAACCGCACGACCGCGTACAGCGCCATTGGCAGCAGCGGCGGCAGCAGCGGCAGCGGCAGCGGCAGCGGCAGCGACGCCCCCAGCCTCGCGCCCCCGCCCCCGCACCGCCTCCCGCCCCCCTCTTCTCCCCGCGACGCCGCCGCCGCCTGCGACGCGCCGCCTTTTTCATCTCTGTCGACCGACCTGCCCCCAAACTCCAAGCCCCCGACCGTCAGCCGCAGCATGCCCCCCGGCCCCCCCGCCTTGGCCGACGCCGCCTGCCGATTGCGCACCAGCCGCGCCACGTCAAAGTACATGCGGTGCGGCTCGACGAGCCGCCGCTCGACGACCCCCCGCAGCGCCCCGTTCAGGGCGTCGGCCAGGGCCGGGAGCTCGGCGAGCGCCCCGCCCACGGCCGCGGCCCCCCGGCCGAACGCGGAGCCGCCGAGCGGGCGGACGGCGACGTCCAGGCGCGGCGGGCGCGTGAACGAGTAGGTGACGCCTCGCACGCCCGGGGCCGCCTCTGGCGACAGGTGCAGGACCAGGCGCAGGCGCCCGGAGAAGGAGGCCGCCGCGATCTCGGCGCGCACGGCCACGGACGGCACGAGGCCCATGGCGGCGGGGCGCGTGCGCAGCAGCAAAATTCCCTGCAGGGCGCTCGAGGCCCAGCGCGCGTCCACCTCGAGCACGAGGGCGCCGCGCCGCGGCTCGTGGCGGGCGGTGCAGCCGCCCAGCGTCGGGGAGGTGGTGCCAAAGGTGAGGCTCTCGACGCGCGCCTCGGACAGGTACCGCAGGGCGCCACCGCCGCCGGTGCTGCCGTTGTTGTTGTTCCCGCTGTTGTTGTTGTTGTTGCCGTTGTTGGTCTGCTGCTGCCGCTGCGACAGCGCCGGCGACGCGCCCGCCGCCGCCGCCGCCGCCGCCCCGCCCGGCGCCGACTCCTCGATCAGCTCCGCCAGCAGCTCGGAGACGGCCTCGGCCGTCAGCTCCGCGAGCGCGCGCTCCAGGAAGGACGGCCACATGGCGCCCACAAGCGCCGACAGCCACGCCAGCGGCAGCGCCTCGGTCATCGCGCCGGAGCAGCCGAGCGCGGCGGCGGGCCCCGCGCGGATCGCCAGCAGCGACACGAGGCGCTGCTCGGCCGAGGCGAGGGCGCGCGCCCGGCGGCGGGCGAGGGCTAGACCGCGGGCGAGCCAGCAGGCGGCGGCGGCGGCCAGGAGGAGAAGCATGGGGAGGAGCGCCATTGTGATTAGGTCGGGCGGAGCGCCGCTGGCGTCGGCGCCGAGCGTCGGCGTCGAGCGTCGAAAAAGGAGGCAGCCCCGAGGCGAGGGCTGGCAACCGGGCGCGTGCGTCCAAGACGAGTGGGTCAATGTCCTCATGGACCAAGGGTTGCGGTAAGGCGTTGGGCAGCGCGCCCGAGCAGGTCGTCGTCCTCGCGCTTTGACCGAGGCGAACGACCTGCCCGGTTCTATTTCCGTGTCGCGCACGAGGTCTGCGCAACGAGGTTTCGCCGGCAATGACGATCACCTCATGAATGAGCTTATCACTGCGTCTAGGTTGGCCTGTGTAAAAAAGGCCGAGGCGTTTGTGGTGTTCAAGAGGCCGGGGCACCGGCCCCCGAGCGTCTTTAGGCGAGCGGAGGGAGTGCGCGCCGCCGCCGTCACCGCCGTCGACCCGCCTCTTTTCCTTTGCCGCGGCCACACTATCTTGGCCCTTGGCTTTCTAGATCCCTCGCTCCATTGCGCACAATCACACCCCTCGCAATCGTGCGTCTAACGCGGGCGCCCCCGCACAGAGAGGGACAACACTGCTCGCAGAGAGCCACACCCTCGCTCTTCCCCTCCTCCCTCGACCCACAATGCTCCGCGCGGCCCCACTCGGGCCGGCGTCCGCCTCCCTGTCGGCTCGCCTCCCAGTACTGACTAGGGCGCGGCTGACGGGCCTGGCGATCGCCGCGCCGTCCCACACGACCAGCACCAATGCGGTGTTGCTGTCGATGCCGCCGCTGCCAGCGATCGGCGGCGCCGGCGTAACCCCCAGCTGCCGCGGCGGCCGCCGCCCCCCGCTCCCCCGCGGCGGCCGCCGCCCGCGCCTGCCCCCGGCGCGCGCCTGCCCCGACTGGCGCGCCCTCCAGGCCTCCGTGCCCCCGGCCGCGCGCGAGGTCGAGCGCTCCGCCCTCGTCAACGAGGAGGTCGTCTACCTGATCTTCCAGCTCGAGCTCGACGGCGCCCTCCAGCGCGCCCTCAATTTGGACGCGTTCGAGGCGGCGCAGCAGGTGCGCGCGCGCCGCGAGCAGGTCGACCTCGCGCTCAAGGAGGTGGCACGGCGCAAGGCGCGCGCGGCCGCGGCCGCGGCCGTCAGCTCGGCGCCCGGGTCGGCGGAGGCGAGCGAGGAGGAGGAGGCGGCGGTGGCGGCGGCGGCGGCCGCGGCGGAGCTCACCGAGGCGGACGTGGCGACCGAGGGCCTGCGCCTGCGCACGGAGATGGCGCGCGCGGCGTCCGAGGAGCGGTACGCGGAGGCCGCGCGCTTCCGCGACCTGCTGTCCGACCTCGAGCGGCGCGCCAAGCAGGCCGCCGCCGCGCTCGAGGCCGTCTCTGGCGGCGAGGCCGGCGCCGATGGCGGCGGCGGCGGCGGCGCCTCGGACGGCGACCCCGACGCCGCCCCCCGGGCCGCCCCGCGCCCCCCCCTCCGCCTGGGCCAGCGCGTCGTCCACCGCGCCCTGGGCTACCGGGGCGTCGTCGTCGGATGGGACGCGTCCTGCTGCGAGGACGACGACTGGGCCGAGGGCGCCGGCGCGCCCCGGGCGCCCGGCGGGGGGCTGCGGCAGCGCTATTACCACGTTTTGGTGGACGCGCGCGACTGGCCCCCGGACCCGTCCCAGCCGCCCGTGGCCTACGTGGCGGACGCCCTGCTGTCGGCGCCGGAGCGCGACGAGCCGGGCAGGACGTGGAGCGAGGTGTACGGCGGCGAGGGCGGCGGCGGCGGCGGCGGCGGCGTCGCGGCGTTTGGCATGGGCGGCGGCGGCGGCGGCGGCGGCATGGGCGGAGGCGGCGGGGACGACGAGGAGGCCGGCGCGTTTCGGCACCCGTACGCCTACGTCCTGTTCCTCGGGCAGGACGCCGCGGGGGACTTGCTCGCCTGCCGGCAGCTGCGCGACCGGTACAACCAGCAGCGGCGCGACGTCTGGCGGCCCGGGGCCAAGAGGGACGAGGAGGAGGAGGACGACGACCGCGGCGAGGGCGGGTTGGGCGGCGGGGGCGGCGGCGGCGGCTCGGGGCGCGGCGGCGACTCCGGCGGCGGCGGGGACGGACGCGGCCCGACGAGCCTGCCGGGCATAGACATGAGCTCGCTTATGTGAACGCGTGTGTCGTCGAGGCTTGAAAATAGACGCGCTGGTTTTGTCTGCAAAAGGCGCCGCCGCCTCGTTCCGAGCTGCCGCCGTCATCCCTTCGGACCCGACAACAACCGCGGCGCGCCCTCCCGCGTCGCCGGCCCTTCCTTACCTGGTCCCCGACTCTCGCGCCGCCCGCCCCATTCCGTACCGCAGCAGCACGACATTGCAACCCTTACATTGGAACGCGCTTTGTCGCACCGCGACAAACACACACAGCTCCTTAAACTTGGCAACCGCAGAAACAGACCCGAACGAACGCCGACCCTCTCGCTACCCCTTACCCCCCCCCCCCC
>Ga0209491_10001191_pt1 | contig 51546 bp, 18 predicted proteins | sample BON02_FD_187213 | JGI IMG/M metagenome (GOLD analysis project Ga0209491, IMG submission 187213) | Freshwater microbial communities from Lake Bonney liftoff mats and glacier meltwater in Antarctica - BON-02 (SPAdes) (version 2) | ecosystem: Environmental > Aquatic > Freshwater > Ice > Glacier...
TGTCCCTTTCCTGCCGGCCGACGGACCCTCAGTCTTCCCGTCGCGGTTCTCTCGTCCAACACGCTCCTCCCCTTGTCGTTTTCGTCGTCGAAAGGAGGACACACTACAGAGGGCTACCTAGCAGCCCTCTTTTTCCTGTCTCGAAGAAGTCTCTCGAGCGCGACAAACGACCATGCTCGCGTCCGAGCTGGCCGCCCGGGCCAACAAGCTCGACCGCGAGCACCGCGAGCGCGCCGAGAAGGAGCGCCGGCAGCGCGACAAGGAGCGCATGCTCGCCGAGCGCCAGGCGCAGCGCGAGGCCGCAGCGGCGGCGCAGCGCGCCGCCAAGCTCGTGGCGGCAGAGGCCCTGCGCCTGGCCGAGGAGGACCGCGCCGAGCGCCTGCGCGACGCCAACGGCGGCAGCTACCTGCGCCTCGCGCTCGTGGCCGCCCCTTCCCAGGACGAGGAGCAGCGGGCGCAGCGCGGCCTGCGACGCAGCGGCGACAAGGTGCGGCTGCCGCCCTCCGCGGGCCAAGCTCTCATGGACCAGGGGGTCATGTGGCGCGGCGGCGCGCTGACCTTCGAGCTGGCCGTCCCCTCGGGCGCGCGCACGCACGCGGGCTTGCTGGATTTTACGGCGCCCGAGGGGGTTGTCATGGTCACTCGCAAAGTGGCTGAGTGCCTTTGGGGGCCGAGCGACGAGGCGGCGGTCGCGGTGGGGGCGGCGGCGGCGGCAGGTGGCGGGACGCCCGAGCAGCAGCGGCAGCAGGGGCAGGAGCAGCGGCAGCAGATGTGGCGGGAGCAGCAGCCGGCGGCGGCGCCCCTGCCCTACCCGCAGTGTGTGTCCGGTCCCGTGACCGTCACGTTCAGGCGGCTCGAGACGGGCAGCTTCTGCCGCCTGCAGCCGGCGCTGCGCGCCTTCCACGAGCACGTGGCGCAGCTGGACAGGAGGCTCGAGGAGCCAGAAGCAGCGGCAGCGGCGGGAGGGGCGGAGGGCGCAGGGGGCGGCGGCGGAGGGGGCGTCATGCGCGCGGCGCTCGAGGCGGCCCTGTCGCGCCTGACGGTGCTCACCGAGGGCGACTGGGTGCGCGCCGAGCTGCCGGGCGTCCTGGAGGAGGGGGACGCAGGACTGGGCGAGGATGCGGCTGCCGACCCCGCCACCAGGGCCGCGGCCGCGACAAGCGCCTACCTCCTGCGCGTGGTCGAGCTGCGCCCGGGCGCCGCCGTGAGCATCATGGAGACCGACCTCGCGACCGACGTCGGCCCCTCGATCGAGACCGAGGGGTACCTGCGCGCCGAGGAGGAGCGCCGTGCCCGCGAGGAGGAGCGCGCGCGGCAGGGCCTGGAGCGGGCGGCGGCCGAGGCCGAGGCCGCGCAGCGCGCGGCGGCCGACGCGGCCGCCCGACGCGCCGCCGCGGCGCTCCGGCGGCGCGCGGCCTGCGCGGCCGCGCTGCCGCCCGAGCCCGACCCGTCCGACTCATCGGGCGCGGTCACGTGCGCGCTGCGCCTGCCCGCCGGCGCGCGCGTGCAGCGGCGCTTCCCGCTGGGCGCGCCGCTGTCGGCGCTGTTTGACTTTGCCGAGAGCGCCGGCGCCGCGGAGCAGGTCGAAGGAGCAACAGAACCCAAGGACGGCGGGGTGCAGCCGCCTCAGAAGCAGCGGCGCGCGTTCGCGCTCGTGTCTCAGTTCCCGCGGCGCGTATTCGTCGAGGAGGAGGAGGAGGGCGGCAGCGGCGGCGGCCGGGGCGGCGACCGGCCCCTGCGTGACTGCGGCCTGTCGGCGGGCGAGCAGGTGGCGCTGATGGTGGAGGCGGCGGCGGCGCCCTCGTCGCATCAGGGTTGATATGCAAGAAGCCGGTTTTGCCGGGTAGAGACTCTCAGTAAAAAACAAAAGCAACCAGACGCTCCTTACTCGGCCGCCCTCCGCGCGTTTCGCCGCCGCGTCGTCGTCGCCGTCGCCGTCGTCCCGCTGGCGTCGGGCGCCAACTCTTCTCCCTTGTCGTCGGCTGTTGCCGCCGCTTTGTCGTCGGCGGCCGCTGCATCTCCCGCCGTCGGCGCCTCCTCCTCGATCGGCGCCTCCCCCCGCTCCTGCTCATGCTGCTGCTGCTGCTGCTCGTCCGCCGCCGCCGCCGCCGCCGCCTCTGTTCGCTCTGCCCGCCCCTCGCCGTCCAGCAGCGCCGGCGGCGGCCCCCACCCGAGCATCGCCTCCAGCTCGGCCACGCGCGCCCGCAGCGCCTCATTCTCCCGCGCGGCCGCATCGGCGACCGCCCCGGCCTCGGCCAGCGCCGCGTGCGCCCGCCGCACGTCTTCGAGCAGCACGGGGTTGTCGGCGATGAGTGCGGTGGCCAGCCGGTCGATCAGCGGCAGCACGGCGCGGCCCGCGCCGGCGACGGCCGAGGCGGCGGCGGCGCCGGCCGATGCGAGCAGGGCGCCCTGGTGCTGCTGCTGCTGCGGGTTCGGCTGGGGGTGGCCGGGGCCCCGGTGCTGCTGCTGCTGCTGCTGCTGATGCTGGGGCGCCGCCGCCCCTTTCCGCCGGTGCTGCTGCTGCTGCTGCTGCATCTGCTGCTGCATCTGCTGCTGCATCTGCTGCTGCACCTGCTGCTGCTGGTGCCTCCGCTCGTCCGGGTCGTACTTGACCAGCAGCCGCCGCGCCGTGTCGAACCGGCAGGCGTCCTTGAGCTCGCGGACCAGCGCGCGCTTGGCCGCCTCGAGCGCGGTGGCCGCCGCCGATGCGCGCGCGCCGGCCGCGCCGATCGCCGCCAGCAGCAGCCATCGGAGCCCATACGCCAGGAAGGGGGTCGCGAGGCCCGCTGCCGTGCGCGCGGCGTGCTCCTGGTGCGTGTACGTGCGCAGAGGGGCGGACTGGATGCGGTAGACAAACAGGGCGGCGGCGACGGCGCTCAGGGCGACGAGCGCGGCCGACCAGAGCGCCAGGGCGGCGCGCCATTGGCGCCTGCGCTCGCGCCGCTGGAGACACCGCACGAGGTCGGCCTCGATGCGCTCGAACTCGCGTTCGTACGTCGCGACGTACTTGTCCATGAGCTTGGACTGGGATTGGCCCATCGCGTTTGGAGTCGCGTTTTTCTAGCGGTTGGGAGTGAGGGATTCGAGGGAGGGGTTGCTGCGTCGCCCCCTGCGCTAGGGCCGTCTGTGTCCGTGCGCAGATGCCGATCGGTTGCCGCCTATCTGCCTTGTGCCTCGGATTGGCGAAAAGGAGGAGGGAGGAGGGAGACGGGGGGGGGCAAAACCTCCTGCAATTAGAAACCAGCTGGCATCGTGTGTCTCCTCTGTGCTTGGAAGCAGCAGCTAAGAGCAGCCAACGTCGGCGCAAGGGTGAATGACGGGCGGGAGAAAGTGCTGGGTGTGTGTTGGACAGGGGGCGGATGGTTTCGTATCGGGGCAGGCGACAACGCTTCTTTTGGTCGTGTGCCGATGCCGCCGCCACCGCTTCTATTGATCGATCCCGGCCTCGCCTCCGCGCTGCCGCCGTCGCTCGCTCGCTCTCGTCGTCCCTCGCCAGCCCCAAAAGCTCCCGATCGCGCCCCACGGCCTCCGTATGACAACTCGCACACATCCATTGCTGTTGAACACCGTCAACTCACATGCCTAGAGCGCGCCACACACAAACACACATCCTTCGCTCTTGAAAGCGTAGACGCGTAGACGCCCCATCCATCCCGAGGAGGCGGCGCAGAACTTGCGCCCACGCAAACTAGCGTCCTACGCCACCACCACACCGTCGTACTGATCAATCGACACCCGCACATACCCGAACAACTCGTCCCCCTGTCGAACAGCCACCTCCTTTGGCCCCAGCGGGCCCGGGCGCGAAGGCCGAACGAAAGACCCCCGCCTCTCTCCCCCCGCGTCGACATGGCTTGGGACCTGCAGCGCGCGCTGCGCGCGCTGGTCGCTCGCATGACGGAGCTGGGCGAGCGCGAGGACGTGCAGCAGCAACTTGAGCAGGATCCTCCACGGCGGGTGAGTCTAAACGATCGGCGGCGGCGGCGGCGGGGGCGGCGGCGGCGACGGCGGCGGCGGCGACCCCGTCTCGAGCGCCTCCCTCTCTCTCACGCAAACAAAAAAACAAACAAAAAACAAAAACAAGCAAACAACAGGCCCGCAAGGCGCCGTCGTCGGCCGCCTCCAAGAAGACGCCGCCGCCCCTCCTGGCGCTCTGGCACGCGCTGCTGCTCGACCCGGCGACCACGCTGCCGGCCGCGGGCGCGCTGCGGTGCCTGCTGCTGCGCACGGCGTGCAGCCTGTCCGAGGCGGCGCTTGCCGGCGTCCCGGCCGGCCCCGCCCCCGCCACCGCCACCGCCATCGACGCCGCCGACCTCGCGCTCCTGCAGCTGCTCGACCTGGCGCCCGGGGCGCTCGGGCCCGCGGTGGCGCGGCACTTTGCGGCGCGGCGGGCCGCGGGCGCGCCGCCGCCGCTGCAGGCGCTCGCTGCCGCGCGGCCGGCGCCAGCGGCGGCGGCGCGGCAAGGGGCCGGCGGCGGCGGCGACGACGTGCCGGCGTCCCCCTCGCCGGTCGCGCTGGCGGCCATGGCGTGCCTGCGCGCGCTGGAGCTGTCACCAGAGCTGGCGGCGCTCTGGCGCCACGGCGGCGGCAGCGCCAACAGAGCGGACGCCGCCAACCCCGGCGGCAGCAGCACTAACAACAACGGCAGCAGCAGCACCAACAACATCAGCAGCAGCAGCAGCAGCGGCAGCCTCTGCGCGCTCGCGCGGCACCCCGATCCCGTGGTGCGCCTGGTGGCCGTCCGCGGGCTCGCCTCGCTGTGCCTGCGCATGGGCGCCGCCCCGGCTTCGCGCGCCGAGCAGGCTTTCCTGTCGCCCGATGAGCGCGCGCGCGCGCAGGCGGCGCTGAGCGCGCGGCGCGCCGAGGTCGCGCGAGAGCGCGGCGGCCGCTGGCTGGCTTGCGCCGACCCGGCGTGCTCGCACTGCCGCCCGACGCGCGGCTGCGACGGCGGCGCCGGCGCGCCCGGCGCGCCGCCTCCGTCGCCTGCGCTGCTCCCGCCGCCCGCGCCCGGCTTCGTGTCGCTGTGCGGGCTGGAGCTGCCGTGCCGCGTGCAGCACGGCGGGCCAGGAGGAGGAGGAGGAGGAGGAGGAGGAGGGGGCGCGGCGACGGCGGCGGCGGCGGCATCGGCGACGGCGGCGGCATCGACGAGCGCGGCCCCCGCGGCGCTGCACGGCCTCGTGCGCACGCCCGCCGTCGAGCGCGCCTTGGAGGCGGCCGCCTTGGCCCTCTGCCGCGGGCGGCCCGTCCTGCTCGAGGGCCCGCCCGGCTGCGGCAAGACGGCGCTCGCGCGCGCCCTCGCCGCCGCCACCGGCAACGGCCACTCGTGCGTCTGGCTACACATGGACGACCAGCTCGATGCCAAGGCGCTGCTCGGCGCCTACACCTGCACCCCCGTCCCGGGAGAATTCGCGTGGCGCCCCGGCCCCTTGGCCGCCGCCGTGGCCGCGGGCCGCTGGGTCGTGCTCGAGGGCGTCGACGCGGCGCCGCCCGACGTGCTGTCTGCGCTGGCGCCGCTGCTCGAGTCGCGCGCGCTGCACGTGCCCAGCCGCGGGGAGGTGCTCGCGGCGGCGCCCGGCTTCCAGCTGATCGCGACCGTGACCACGGCCGCGCTCTCGTCGCGCGCGGCCGGCGGGGCGGGCCCGGGCTCAGCGCCCCTCGCGCCGCCGCCGCCGCCGCCGCCCGCGCCGCCGGCCCTGGAAGCCGTCCTGCAGCTGGGCGGCGGCCTCTGGGAGCGCGTGCGCATGGACCCGCCGGGCGCCAAGGAGCAGCTCGACGTGCTCTCCGGCCGTTTCCCGGCGGCGCGGCCGCTGCTGCCGGCGGCGCTCGCGGCCGCGCGCGTCGTGCGCGAGGCGGCGGCCGGGCGGCAGTCGCCGTCGCGCGAGACGGCCGCGGTGGCGGCAGGCGCAGCGGCAGCAGCAGCAGCGGCGGCGGCAGCCGCCCCAGCCGAGCCGCGCGGCCAGAGCGGCAAGCGGCGGCGCGGGCGCCGGCAACCAGCCGGCGAGGAAGCAGAGGGCGACGCCGCCCTTCAGCAGCAGCAAAACGGCGGGCAGGACGGCGAGGGCGAGCAGGCGCAGGAGGAGGAGGCGGCCGCGCTCCTGCTCGACGGGTGGGACGCCGCCGCGCGCCACGCCCTCTCGGACGCGGCGCTGCGGCCCGGCGACCTCGCGCTCTCGTGCGGCGGGCGCCTGCCCGCCCTGCGCGACCTGATCAAGTGGGCCGCGCGCCTGTGCCGCGCGCACGGCCACCTCCTTGCCGCCGCCTTTCCGCCCGGCAGCCCGCGCGTCGCCGCACACGCCTGCCCGGCCCTGCCCGAGCCGCTCCGCCGCGCCTGCTTTGTCGAGGGCGCCGACCTGCTCACGGGCGCCGTCACGCGGCCCGAGGCCAAGGCCCCCTTGCTGGCGGCGCTGGCGTCCCTGTGGGCGCTGCCGCATCCGCGCGACGCCGCCGAGTCGTACGAGTCGCTTTTCAAGCCCGACGTGACGTTCGAGGCGGGCGCGGCGGGAGCGGCGGAGGCGGGGGTGCTGCGCGTTGGCCGCGCGCGCCTGCCGCTGGCGCCCGGCGCCGCCGAGCGCGACGGCGGCGGCGACCCGGCCGTCGCCGCGGCCCGCCGCCAGGCCGCCGTCGGCCTCGGCACCTTTGCGCGCACGGGCCACAGCTGCCGCGTCATGGAGCGCGTCGCCGCGGCCGTTGCGGGCGCCGAGCCCGTGCTGCTCGTCGGCGAGACGGGCACGGGCAAGACCACCGCGCTGAGTCAGCTGGCCGCGCTCACCGGCGCCCGCCTCTCCGCCTTCAACCTGAGCCAGCAGACCGACTCGAGCGACCTGCTGGGCGGGTACCGCCCTGTGGGCGCCGCCGAGGCCTTGCTTCCGCTGTCGCGCGCGTTCGCCGACCTCGTGCGCCGCACCTGGACGCGCGGCGACAACGAGGCCTTTCTGGCGCGGGCGGCAAAGTACGCCGAGCGGCGCAGGTGGGCGCGGCTGGTGCAGGCGTACCGCGCGGCGGTGGCCAAGGTCGGGGTGCTCGCGCCCGAGGCAGAGGGCGAGGGCGGGGCGGCGGAGGGGAAGGCGGACGGGCCGGCGCGGGAGCTGGGCGCGGCGCCCATGCAGGAGGACGGCGAGCCGCCGCAAGAGGAGGAGGCGCCGGCGGCGCCAGAGCCTGCGCCGGCGCCGGCGCCGGGCGGCGGCGCGCGCGGCCGGCGGTCCGCACGCGCGCCTCCGCCCGAGCCCAAGCGCCGCCGCACTCTCTCGGCCGGCGGCGGCGCGGGCGCCGCCGTGTCCACCCCTTCGGACGACGCCCAGAAGCGCCGGCAGCCGGCGCAGGGCGAGCCCGCAAAGGCGGCGCCGGCGCCGGCGCCGACGGTCGCCGCCGCCCGCCTGAGCCCCGGGCTGGCCGCCGCCTGGCGCCGCTTCTCTGCCGACGTCGACGCGGCCGAGCGCGCGGCGGCGGCGGCCGACCAGGGCTTTGCCTTTGCGTTCGTGGAGGGCGAGCTGGTGCGCGCCCTGCGCGAGGGCCACTGGCTGCTGCTCGACGAGGTCAACCTGGCCCCGCCCGAGGTGCTCGAGCGCCTCGCGGGCCTGCTCGAGGGCGCCCCGGCGCCTTCGCCGCAGCAGCAGCAGCAGCAGGGCCCGGACGGCGCGGGCGGCGACGGCGGCGGCGGCGGCGGCGACTGCGGCGACGGCGGCGACGACGCCGAGGAGTGGGGCAGCGGCCTCGTGCTCGTCGAGCGCGGCGACGCCTCCGCCGTCCGCCGCCACCCCCGCTTCCGCCTCGTCGCCGCCATGAACCCCGCCACCGACGCGGGCAAGCGCGACCTGCCCGCCGCCCTGCGCTCGCGCTTCACCGAGCTGTGGGTCGCCGAGCCCTCGTCCGCCGACGACCTGGCGCTGCTGGTGCGCGGGTACCTGTCGGGCGCGCTGGCGGGCGGCGGCGGCGGGGCGGGTGGCGGGGGCGCGTCCGCGTCGTCGGCGGGGCCGGTCGTGCGCGGCGTGGTCGAGCTGTACGTGGCGCTCAAGGCCGGCGCCGAGGCCGGCCGGCTGGCGGACGGCGCGGGGCAGCGCGCAGGCTACTCTCTGCGCACGCTCTGTCGCGCGCTGGACTACGCGCGGGCGGCGGCACCGCGGTACGGCCTGCAGCGCGCCCTATGGGACGGGTTCGAGATGGCGTTCGCGACGCAGCTCGGGCCGGGCGAGCCGACGCGCGCGGCCGAGCGGCTGATGGCGGCACACCTGCTGCTGCCGGTTGGCGGCGGCGGGGTGGCAGCGGCGGCGGCGGCGGCGGGCGGCGGCAGCAGCGGCGCGAGCAAGGCCGCGCTCAAGGCGCTCGCGCGCCTGCCGCCGCCGCCCCCGGGCGCGGACACGGGGCGTTACGTGCAGCTCGAGCAGTTCTGGCTCGAGCGCGGGCCCGTGCCGCTGCCGGGCGAGCCCGGCGGCCCGCCCTCGTTCGACGACGGCGAGGGAGACGACGCCGCCGCGGCCAACGGCGCCGACGACGTGGCTGTGCCTCAGCCCGGGACGCCGCAGCCCAGGGGCAAAAAGGCCAGGCAGGCCGCCCTGGCGGCGGCGGCGGCGCAGCAGCAGCAGCAAGAGCACGAGCGGCAGCAGCAGCAGCAGCAGCAGGCGCCCCCGCCCCCGCTGCCCGCGCCCGCGCTGGCGCCCGCACCCCCCGCTCCGCCGCAGCAGCGATTCGTGCGCACGCCGTCCGCCCGCCGCCACCTCGCCAACCTGGCGCGCGCGGTGCTTTGCCGCCGCCACCCGGTCCTGCTGCAGGGCCCGACCTCGTCGGGCAAGACGTCCCTGGTGGCCCACCTGGCCGCGTGCACGGGCCACGGCCTCGTGCGCATCAACAACCACCAGCACACCGACCTGCAGGAGTACCTCGGCGCGTGGCAGCCCGACGGCCAGGGGCGCCTCGCCTTTCGCGAGGGCGCGCTAATCACGGCACTCCGGCGCGGCAGCTGGGTCGTGCTGGACGAGCTCAACCTCGCGCCGACCGAGGTGCTCGAGGCGCTCAACCGCCTGCTCGACGACAACCGCGAGCTCCACGTGCCCGAGCTCGACGAGACCGTCCGCCCGCACCCGTCCTTCATGCTGTTCGCGACGCAAAACCCGGCCGGCGGCGCCTACGCGGGCCGCAAGGCGCTGAGCCGCGCCTTCCGCGGCCGCTTCCTCGAGCTGCACGTGGACGAGCTGCCCGACGCCGAGCTGCAGGACGTGCTGCACCGGCGCTCGCGCGTCGCGCCCTCGTACGCGGCGCGCCTGGTGCGTGCCATGCGCGAGCTGCAGTGCAGGCGGCGAGGGACCGACCTGATGGCGGGGCGCGCCGGTTTCATCACGCCGCGTGACCTGCTGCGGTGGGCTGAGCGCGGCGCGGTCGGGTACCGCGCCCTGGCGCTGGACGGGTACAGCCTGCTGGCCGAGCGGCTGCGCAGCTCGGAGGAGCGCGAGGAGGTGCGGCGCGTGCTCGAGCGGGTGGTGCTGGGCGCTGCTGCAGGGGCGGCGGGCGGCGGCGGCGTTGGCGGCGGCGGCGGCGGCGGCGCGAGGGGCCTGCTGGCCTCTGGCCCCGCGGGTGCGGCCGCCGCCACCGCCGGCCTGGCGCTGGACCCCGAGAGCGTCTACGACGCCGAGGGCGACGCGCCCGTGCGCCGCCTGCGCGAGGCCCTCGCGGCCGCGGAGGGGCAGGGGGAGGAGGACCAGGCCCCGCCGCTGAACGGGAACGGCGCCGCCCCTGCCCCCGCCGCCCCCGCCGCGGCCGCCGAGGCCGCCGCCCTGCGCTCGGCGCTCTCGGGCGTCGTGTGGACCCGCAGCGCCCGCCGCCTCTACGCCCTCGTCGACCGCTGCCTGCGCCACGCCGAGCCTGCGCTCCTGGTCGGCGAGACGGGCACGGGCAAGACGACCGTGTGCCAGCTGCTCGCGCTCATGCGCGGGCAGCGGCTCCACATCGTCAACTGCAACCAGCACACGGAGACGTCCGACTTTGTCGGCGGGTTCCGCCCCAGCCGCACGCGCGAGCGCGACGGCGCGGCGTTCGTGGCGGCGGCGCGCGCGGTCGCGGCGCTGGTCGCCCGGGCGGCGGCGGAGGCGGGGGAGGGGGCGGCGGCGGCGCCGACCGCCGCGGCGCCGCCGGACGTGCCCGACGCGGTCGCGCCGCCGGACGTGGGCGCGCTGCTGGCCGCGCTCGCGTCCGCCGCCGAGCCGCTGCTGCCCAAGCCGGCGCGGGCGGCGGCCGCGCCCGACGGCGGCGGCGGCGGCCTCGACGCCGGCGCCGCTCCTACTGCCGCCGCCCTCCTACTGCCCGCCGCGCTGCGCGAGCTGAGGCGCGCGGCCGCCGCCGCGCGCGCGCCCTTTGTGTGGGCCGACGGCCCGCTGGTGCAGGCCATGCGGCGCGGCGACATGCTGCTGGTCGACGAGCTCAACCTGGCCGAGGACGCCGTGCTCGAGCGCCTCAACTCGGTCCTCGAGCCCGGGCGCACGCTCACGCTGGCCGAGAAGGGCGACGGCGGCGACGGCGACGGCGACGGCGACGGAAACGGCGGCGGCGGCGGCGGCGGCGACGGCCTGGTCGTTGTCGCGCACCCGAACTTCCGCCTCGTGGCGACGATGAACCCGGGCGGCGACTTTGGCAAGAAGGAGCTGTCGCCCGCGCTGTCCAACCGCTTCACGGCTGTGTGGGTGCCCGCCCTGGAGGACCGCGATGAGCTGCTCGCCATCGTGCGCGCGCGGCTGCTGGCCGGCGCGGGATGCGGCGGCGGCGGCGCCTACGGGGACGGCGGCGGCGGCGGCGAGAACCAGAGCGGCGGCGGCGGCGAGGACGAGAGCGGCGGCGGCGGCAAGGCGCGCATGCTGTCTGCCATCGCCGCGCGCATGCTCGAGTTCTGGGCGGCCTACCACGCCGAGGCCCCGCTCGCGGCGCGCGGCGCGCTGTCCGTGCGCGACCTGCTGTCGTGGGTCGGGTTCATCTGCGCGGCCGCGCCGAGGCTCGAGGCTATGGCGGCATCGTCGTCGCCGCCGTCGGCGGCGGCTGAGGCCGAGGAGGAGGCCGAGGAGGAGGCCCTGGACCCGTTTACCAACGGCGGCGTCGCCGTCGCTTCCACCGGCGCCCAGTGGTGGCGCGCCTACGCGCACGGCGCCTTCCTCGCGCTGCTGGACGGCGCCGGCCTCGTCGGCAGCGGCCTGCCCCCCGCCGCCCTCGCCGGCCTGCGCCGCCAGTGCTGCGCCCTGCTCGAGCGCCAGCTGGCCGCCGAGCTCGCCGCCGCCGCCGTCGCGGTCGGCGGCGGCGACGCCGTCGTTGTCGTCGGCAACGGCGGCGGCGGCCCCTCCCCCCAGGCCAAGACCGCTGCGCGCGTCGTGTCCGAGGCCGCCGCCGAGGGCGCCGCCGCCGCCGCGCGCCGCGCCGCCGCCGTGCCCCCGCCCGGCGGGTGGTGGGGCCTGCCGCCCTTTTACGTGCAGCGCGGCGCGCGCGAGGCGCGGCCGGAGGACGCCGCGTTCGAGCTGTCCGCGCCGACGCCCGCGCGGAACGCCTTTCGGCTGCTGCGCGCGCTGCAGGCCCCGCGCGCCGTCTTGCTCGAGGGCTCGCCCGGCGTGGGCAAGACCACGCTCGTGGCCGCCCTCGCGCGCGCGGCCGGGGCGCGCCTCGCGCGCGTCAACCTGTCGGAGCACACCGACATGATGGACTTGCTGGGCGCCGACCTCCCCGCCGAGGGCGGCGGCGCCGGCGAGTTTGCGTGGCGCGACGGGCCTGTGCTCGCCGCGCTGCGGCGCGGCGACTGGCTCCTGCTCGACGAGCTCAACCTCGCGGGCCAGAGCGTGCTCGAGGGACTCAACGCGCTGCTCGACCACCGCGCCGAGGTCTACGTGCCCGAGCTCGGCCGCGCGTTCCGCTGCCACCCGCGCTTTCGGCTGTTTGGCGCGCAAAACCCGGTGCACGAGGGCGGCGGCCGCAAGGGGCTCCCGCGCTCCTTCCTCAACCGCTTCACGCGCGTTTGCGTCGAGGCGCTCGGCCCGCCGGACCTGGTGCACGTGGCCGGGGCGCTGCACCCGTCCCTAGACGGGGGCCTGGTGCGCAGGATGGTCGAGATGCTCGACCTGCTGCAGCGGCACGCGTCGTCGGCGGGGCAGGCGGCGGCGGGCGGGGCGGGGCAGGCGACGGCGGGTCGGCGGCCGGAGGGCGCCGGCGGCAGCGCCATCGCGTGCGCCCGCCCTCCCGTGCCCCCGCCCGGCTTTGCCTCGGCCGGCGGGCCGTGGGAGTTCAACCTGCGCGACCTGCTTCGCTGGTGCGAGCTGGTCGCGACGGACGAGGCCAGTTGCGGCCCCGACGCCAACGGCGGCGGCGGCGCCGGCAGCACCGAGGGCGTTGTCCCCTCCTCGCCCGCGCTCGGCCTGGCGACGCCGCAGCCGGGCGGCGCGCAGCACCCGCACGAGCAGGCCGCCGAGCACTACGCCGGCATGATCTTCCTGCAGCGCCTGCGCACCCCGGGCGACCGCGCCCACGTCAAGGCCCTGTTCGCCTTCGTGTGGGGCCGCCCGCTCCGCGAGTCGCTGTCCCCCGCGGTCGCCGTCTCGCCGCAGGCCGCGCGCGTCGGCCGCGCGCTGCTCGCGCGCCCCTCCTACGCCTACGCCGGCGGCACGGCCGCCGCCGCGGCCGCCGCCGCGGGCGGCGGCGGCACTGCCGAGGACGCCTCCACGGCCACCCGCCCGGACCCGCGCCTGCCCGCGTGGCAGGCGCCGCTGCTCGAGAGCGCCGCGCGCGCGCTGCAGCGCGGGTGGATGGCGATCGTCGTTGGCCCCGGCGGCAGCGGCCGCTCGTCGCTGGCGCGCCTGCTGGCGTCGCTGGCGGGGCGGCCGCTGCTCGAGCTGACGATGACGGCCGGGACGGACACGTCCGACCTGCTGGGCAGCTTCGAACAGGTGGAGCCCGCGCGGCGCGTGGCGGCGCTGGCCGAGCGCGCGCGCGCGGCCGCCGACCGCCTGACCGCCGCGCTCTTGCTGCCGCCGGAGGACGAGGGCGGCGGCGGCGACAACGGCGGCGACGACGGCGGCGACGACAGCGCCATGGTTGCCGCCGCCACCGCCGCCGCGCCCGCTCCTTCGGCGAGCTGGCGCGCGCGCGCGTCCAAGGCGGCGCAGGCCACGCAGGCGGCTTGGCACGCCTTTGAGTCGCAGCAACGCCGCCAGCAAGAGTCGCAGCAGCAGCAGGACGGCGACGGCGATGGCGGCAGCGGGAGCGGGAGCGGCGACGCCGCTGAGGCCGCGCGCACCGCCGCCGCCCTCGAGCACGTGGCCGCGCTCCTCCGGCGCCTGGCCACACCCTCGGGCGGTGGTGGTGGTGGCGTCGGCGCTCCCGCCTCCTCTCGCCCGCACGCCGCCGCCGCCGCCGCCCTGGCCGAGGTCCTGGCCGAGCTCGCGGCCGTCGAGGCCGAGGCCGGCGAGGCCGCCCGCCTGCTGGCGTCGCCGGACGGGCAGGCGCTCGCCGGCCGCTTTGAGTGGGTCGACGGGACGCTGACGCGCGCCGTGGAGCGCGGCGGGTGGGTGCTGCTGGACGGCGCCAACATGTGCAGCCCGGCTGTGCTCGACCGCCTGAACCCGCTGCTGGAGCCTGGCGGCGCGCTCGTGCTGAACGAGGCCGGAGGCAGGGGAAACAGCGGCGGCGGCGACGGCGACGGCTCTGACGCCGGCGCGAGCGACGACGACGATGACGCCGGCGACGCGGCCGGGGGCGCGCGCGTCGTGCGCCCGCACCCGGACTTCCGCCTGCTGATGACGGTCGACCCGCGCCAGGCCGGAGAGGTGTCACGCGCCATGCGCAACCGCGGCGTCGAGCTGTACCTGCTTGCCCCCGAGGGCGCTCTGCTCGACGGCGCCGCGGCGGCCGCCGCCAGCGCCGCCGCTGCCGCCTCTGCCGCCGCCGCCGCCAAGCAGCTCGAGGAGCAGGGCGACCGGCTGCAGTGCCTGCCGCCGTCGCCCGAGATGGACCTGTCTTGGCTGCCCTCGGACGCCGCCGCCAGCGAGGTGCAGCAGCAGCTCGCGGCCGAGGGCGTCGTGGGCGGCGCGCTGCTCCGCGCGATGGCCTCTGCGCACGGCGCCGCCGCCGCCGCCTGCGCGTCGCTGCACCGCCGCGGCCCGGGCCTGCGCGAGGCGCGCGCGTGGGCGGGGCTGACCGGCGCCCTTCTCGAGCGCGGCAGGCCCCTGCCGAACGCGCTCTGGACCGGGTGGCGCCGCGCCTACCTGCAGGGCGCGGGACCCGTGGCCTCGGCGGCCGCGGCCAGCGCCGTCGCGAGGGCGCGGCTGTCGGCCGCCTACGCCTCTGCCATCTGCGCCCCCCCGCTGTCGCTGCCGCCGCCCGCGGGCGACGCCGAGGTCGCGCGCGTGGTCGCGCTTGCGCGAGGCGGGGTCAAGGCGCTGGCGGGCAAACGAACCGAGGGGGAGGCGATGGACGTGGACGGCGGCGAGGACGGCGACCACCAGGCGGCCGAAGCGGCGGCGGCGGTGGCATTTGCGCTCACGACGTCGTTTGCGCGCGGCGGCGGCTGCTGCGGCGGCGACAAGGGCAACGTTTGCTGGCCCGACGACGCCTCGCGGCCCGGCAGCTGGCCCGCGCGCCTGTCTTTCCGCGACCTGTGCGGACCCGCTCCCGACCTTGGCGCCGTCGCGCGCGACGCCGCCGTGCTTGAGTGGCTGCTGTTTGCGCAGGGAGGGGCCGCGCGGGCGTGGGCGGCGGCGGCGGCGGCGGGCGCGGCAGACGCGGACGACGGCGACAACGGCGACGGGAGCAGTCGCCCCCGGCTGCCGCTCCTGCTGGCCGCGCAGCTGCACGGCAGCAGACCGCCGCCGCCAGGCGCCTTGGCCGCGCTGGCCCGCGAGCTCCTGCAGCTGCCCGCCCCGCGCCTGGGCGGCCAGGAGGAGGCGGACGAGGAGGACGAGGGCGCCGCGACCGACGGCTGCGGCTCGTTGCCCGAGCCTCTCGACGGCTGCGCCTCCACCGTGGCCCTGATCCCGCACGTGGCCATGGCCGCCGCCGGGTGCTTCGCCCTGCGCCCGCCCGCCTCCTCCGCGGACCTCGCCCTGCGCGCGTCGTGGCTCGAGTGGGCCCTGCCCGGCGATGACGGAGGAGGGGCGCCGTCGCCGCTGGCCGCGGTCGCCCTGGCCGCCGCCCGCGCCCTGCTCGCCCACCCGCTGGCGTCCTCGGCCCTGGCCGCCGAGGCGCGTTCCTGCCGCGAGGGCGGCGGCGCGGGCGGCGTGTCCCTGTCGGCGCTGCTGCGCGACTCGGCCGCGCAGGGCGCCATCGAGGAGGCCGCGCGCGCGGGCGCCGACGCGGCGGTCATGGCGGACGGGGGCGCCTCCTTCGCTTCTCCTTTCGCCGCGCGGCCCCCCTCGACCCCCTTTGAGCGCGCGTGGTTCCGCCACCAGCGCCCGCACGAGCGCGCGCGGCGCGTGCCGGACCACCCGGCCGTCGACGCGCTCGTGCCGGCGGCCCAGGCGCTCGCCGAGCTCGAGGCCGCCGCCTTGCAGGCCGCGTTCGCCGAGGTGAAGGAGTCGGAGGAGGAGGCCGAGGGGCGCGAGGGCCCTGTCGTCGCGCGCGCCCTGGCGGCGCTGCAGTCGGCCCGCCACGCCTTTTGGCGCGCCGTGCAGGGGGGCCCAGGGCCCCTTTTGCTGCTGGGCGTCGGCGGGCGCGTGCCGGGCCTGGTCCAGGCCCCCTCCGCCGTCGAGCCCGAGCGCCTCGCGTGGTCGTGGCGACAGGTCTGCAAGCGCGCCGACGCGCTGTGCGCCGCGCTCTGGCCCGCCGCCGGCGCCGACGCCGACACCGCCGCTCAGGGATCGCCACTGCTTTCGCGCTGGCGCGAGGCGCGCGACGACCTGTGCGCCGCTCTCGGCCTCGACTTCGCCCCGGCAAAGCCGCTGCTGTGGCGCCACGGCGGGCACCCGCTCATGCCGCGCTCCTTGGCGCTCGTGCGCGGACAGCGCCGTGCCGAGGCGATCGCGCTCGCGCTCGGGGCGTCGGCGGCGGCGGGGGCGGCGGCCGGCGGAGACGGCACCGAGCCCGTCGACGCCGCCGGCCGCCCCGCCGCCCTCGTGGCCGCCGGCCTCGACTGGCCGCGCGTCGCCGCCGTCGCGCAAGAGGCGGCCACCGCCGCCGCGGCCGCCGCCGCCGAGCGCGAGTCGCAGCGCCGCGCGGCCGCTGAGGCCGGGCCGGACGGCCTGCCCCCCGTGCGCGCGCCGGGCGAGGACGACCACGCCGACGGCATGGGCGAGGCCGGTGGCGGCGGCCCCGTCACGCTCACGTACGAGCAGTGGCGTGAGGTGGCCCTCGCGGTCGTTTCCGCGCTCGCGTCGGACCTGACGCTGCGCCGCCACGCCGCGAGGGGCGCGGCCATGGTCGGATTCGTGCCCGTGCTGCAGGCCCTCCGCGCCGCGGCCGCCGCGTCTCCGGCCGCTGCCGCCGCCGCTCCGGCCGTCGCCGACGCCCCCTCGGCCGCCGCAGAGACCCGCGAGGCCCTCGCCGCCGCGGAGGTCCCGGACCTGCTGCTCCGCGAGGTGCAGCAGCGCGCCGAGGCCGTGGCCGCGGAGGCCGTGCGCGCCATCTGCGGCGGCGGCGGCGCACAATCAGAGGCGCTCGTGCCGTCGTCGGCCGGCAGCGCCCCGCCGCCGCCGCCGTCGCCGCTGCTGCTGCCCGCGGGCGCCATGGTCAACGCCGCCCCGCGCGCCCTCCAGGCGTCGTTGGTGGCGCTGCACGACCTGCACGCGGTATGCGACGGCGCGCGCGTGCTGCCGGCGGTCACGGCCTGGGCCGTGCGCCAGCAGCACGGGACGCTGCTCGCGCTGCTGGCCCCGGGAGAGGCGGCCGCCGGCGGAGCCGGAGGCGGCGGCGACGGCGGCGACGGCGACGAGCGCACCCTGGCCGCGCGCGTGTCGCGGCAGCAGGCCCGGCTCGCGTCCTCCGGCGCGCTCTCTCCCCTCGACGCGTCCGCCTCCCAGCAGCTCGCGTGGGTCCTGGGCGCGCTGCTGGATGCGTCGAAGCAGCGGCACGCGGCCGGGCCCGCGGGCGACGACGGCTGCGGCGCCGACGCCAACGGCGTGCGCGCGGCGCTCGCGCGGCAGGGCTGCCCGTCGGCGCTGGCGCAGGCGGGCTGGCAGCGCTGGCTGCTGGCCGCGTCGTCCGGCGGCCCGCGCGCCTCGGCGCGCCTGCTGGGCGCGGGCGAGACGTCGGCGGTGCTGCGCCTGCTCACCCTCGGCGCCGCCGCGGACGTGCGCTCCAAGGCCGCGCGCCTGCAGCAGCTGCGCGCCGCGCTCAGACGCGTGTCCGAGTCCGGCGGCGGCGGAGGCGGCGGGAACGGCGGCCAGGGGGCCAGCGGCCGCGCGGCCACCGAGGAGGCGGCGCAGTGGCGGGGAGTGTCGGCCCTACTGGCCCAAATCCTGGCCGCGCACGCTCCGGCCCTGTCCGGCGCCCCGGCTACGCAGCGCGACCTGGCGCTGCTGGTCGCGTGGCTGCTGGCGGGAGGAGGAGGAGGAGGAGGAGGAGGAGCAGCAGCAGGCGGCGGCGACGACGAGGCGGCGGCTGCGTCGGCCGCAGCGTGGGCCGAGACGCGCCTCTCGTCCGTGGCCGCCGCCGCCGCCCCCGCGCACGCGCCCTTTGCCGCCGTCGCCGGCGCGCTGCTGCTCCCCTGCGTGCGCGCCGTCGCCGACTGGCGCGCGGCCCGCCACCGTCGCGCGCCGCACGGGTGGTGGGGCGAGGCGTGGGCGCGGCGCTGCGCGGCGCTGGGCGGCGCGTGGGTGCGGCTGTCGGCGGCGCGCCTGGCGCTGGCGTCGCCGCCGCCCGGCATCGACCCGGCCGGCAAGCACGCGCTGCGCCGCGACGCCCTGCTGGCCGAGGCCCGCGACCGCGTGGGCGCCGAGCACGCCGCGCGCAGCATGGCGGCGCGCGGCGGCCTGCCGGGTGGACCCGACGAGTCGGGCGCGCTCGCGCGCCTGCGCGAGCGGCACTCGGCGCTGCGACGCCGCGCGGCGGCACTGTCCGCCCGCTGCGTGCCTCGCCCGGAGCCCCCGCAGTACGACGCGCTGCAGCACGAGGTGGCCAGGTTTGCCTCCGGCCTGGGCCGGCCCGAGCGCCTGCTGGCGCTGGCCGCCGCGCTCGAGCGCCGCTGCTGTGGTGGCGTTGGCGGCATTGGCGGCGGCGGCGGCGCTGTCGTCGCTGCCGCCGCCTCGGCCTCTGCCGCCGAGGCCGAGGCCGAGACCTGGGTTGCCAGCGCGGGCGCGTGGGCCGAGCGCCTCGAGGCCGGCCACCCGGCGTACGCCGACGTGGTCGCGCCCGTGTGCCTGTCCGTGCGCGAGGCGTGCCACGGCCTGGGCCTGCTGCTCGCGGCCGCGCGCGGCGTGGGCGCGGGCGTGGGCGGCGGTGGCGGCGGCGTTGGCGCGGCCGAGGCGGCGCCGGCGCCGGCGGACGCGAGCGCGGGCAGCTCGGCCGACGGCCTGCAGCTGCTGATCGCCGGCCTGCTCGCCTTCCCCACGCCCGCCGGCTCCGCGCACCCGCCGGGCCGCAGCGCAGCGCCCGCGTCGGCGGCGGCCTTGTCGATCCCGGCCGTGCGCGACGGCGCCGGCGCGCTCGTGCAGGCCGCCGCCTCGGGGCGCCTCGCGCTCCGCCTGTCGGCGACGGCGGCGGGCGGCGCCGGCGAGCTCGAGTCCTACGGCTGGCGCCTGCGCGCGGTGCGCGCGGGCCTGCACGCCGCCGAGGCCGCGCTCGCGGGCGCCGCCACCCCTGCCGAGGCCGCGTCGGCCGCCGCCTCCGCCTCGGCCCTGTTCGACGCGCTGCAGGGCGCGTGGCAGCAGATCAAGGACTACGAGGCGGCCGAGCAGCAGGAGCAGCTCGAAACCTACCGCTCCTCCAAGGGGGGCACCGCGATCCTCGGCGTCAGCGAGCTCGAGGATGACGCGGCGCTCGAGGCCGACTTCCGCGCGACGTACCGCGACCCCTACGCCGCGTTCGCCGACCTTCTTGGGCCCGAGGACGCGCCCGGCGGTGGGGACGTGGCGGCCGCGGAGGATGAGGCCGCGCGCAGGTGGCAGGAGCGCGAGGAGGAGGCGCGGCGCAACGGCGGCGACGGCGCGGCCGCCAGCCGGGTGCAGGCGCGCAGCGCGCAGGCCAAGGAGCTGATGCGCGGCGAGATCCTCGCCGACGCCGTGGCCCTCCACCGGCAGCTGTACCGCCGCCTGGCCCCGCGCCCGGGACAAGTGTCGCGGGCGGCGGCGGCGGCGGCGGAGGACGGCGACGGCGGCGGCGCCACCGCCGACGGCGCCGCGCGCCGGCGCGAGCGCCTGTTTTCGCTGTGCCGGCCGCTCGGCGTCGAGCTGCTGGCGGCGCTGGCGCCACCCCTCGCCCTCGCCGCGCCTTTGTCTGCATCCTCTTCCGCGTTCCATGCTCCTCCTTCCGCGGGCCTCGCGGCCGCCGAAGCCGCCCTGCGCCTTCCCGCCGCCCTGGACGGCGGCGGCGCGCGCGCGGGGCACGCCTACGCCCTCGCGCGCGAGCACGCCGCCATCGACCGCGCCGCCGCGGCCTCTGCCGCCGCCGCCATCGCCGAGGCGGCGGCCGCCGCCTCGGCCGGCCACCGCGCGGCCGCCGCCACGGGCGCCGACGAGGAGGCTGCCATCGCCGAGGCCTCGCTCGCCGCCTTTTCCGCGCCCAGCGGCGGCGCCTCCGCCCACGGCGGCGGCGCCGCCCACGGCGCCCCCCCGGCGTTCGACGTGTCGGCCCCGGCCGTCCAGGAGCTGTCGCTCATGCGCGCGCCGGTCGGCGCCGTGCTGGCGCGCCTGTCGCTGCTGCTCGCCGAGTGGCCCGGGCACCCGACGCTCGCCAACCTTGCGTCCGTGTGCGAGCGCCTGCTGGCCCTGCCCCTAGCGGCCCCGCTCAAGCAGGCGCTCACGGGCGTCGAGCTCCTGCTGGCGCGCAGCCGCCTGTGGGAGGAGACGGCCGCCCGGCGCGTCTCTCTGTCAGCCGAGCTGACGACCTGCGCGGCGCTGGCGGCGCGCTGGCGGCGGCTGGAGCTGGCGAGCTGGCGCGGGACGCTGGCGCGCGCGGCGCAGCGGCACGCGGCGGGTTCCATGGCCGGGTGGTTCCACCTGCGCGCGCTGCTGACGGCGGCGGTCGAGGAGGGCGAGGAGGGCGAGGAGGAACAGGCGGCGCCGGCGCCTGCCGCTGCCGCCGCCGCACCCGCCGCACCCGCCGCGCCCGCGCCCGCCGCCGCCGCCGACGATCCTGCCTACCGGCGCGCGGCCGCGCTGCTCGAGGCCTTTGCGCAGACCTCCACGCTCGGCGAGTTCTCCGCGCGCCTCGAGCTGCTCGAGAGCTTTGGCTGGGAGCTCGACGCGCGCGCCGCGCGCCTCGACCTTTTGGCTGACGGCGACAAGAGCGACGGCAGCGGCGGCAACGGCAGCAAGAAGAAGGCGCGCCGCTGCCGCGCGCTGGCCGCCGCGCTGCACAACACGCGCCTGTACTACCGCCAGTTCCTGCCGCCCGTCGCCGACGCCCTGCGCGCGTCCCTCTCGCCGCTAACCAAGGAGCTCGCCGACTTTGTCGCGCTCGCGCGCTGGGAGGACCGCGGCTACTACGGCCAGCGCCAGGCGACCGAGCGCGCGCAGCGGCAGCTGCACCGCCTGTCGCGCCGCGCCGAGACCTTTTTGCGCGAGCCCGTGACGCCCGTGCTGGCGCGCTTTGCGCGCGAGGGGCCCGGGTTTGCGCTGGCGGGCGGCGGCGGCGGGGCCGCCGTCAAGCAGCCGCAGGCCGCCGCCGGGGCGCAGGGCGCCGAGGCGGTCGCCGCCCAGGCGGCCGCCGCCAGCGCGCCGACGCGCAGGCAGGCGCTCGCGCAGCGGCAGGAGCGCCGGCGCAAGGGGCGCGTGTCCCGGGCGCGCCGCGCGTTGGTCAGCGGCGGCGTTGGCGGCGGGGCGGGCGCGGCGGCCGCGGCCGCGGCTGTCGCCGCCGCCTGGCGCCGCGACCCGGAGGCGGCCGCCGCGGCGCTGGCCGCCCTTCCGCTGGACGAGGCGCTCGAGGCGGCGGGCGACGAGGACGCCGCCGCGTGGGCGCGCTTTGCCGACGGCGCGCTCCGGCGGGTGCGGCTGGGGTCGGCGGCAGCGGCCCTGTTGCCGGCGACAGCGGCCGAAGGCGGGGCCGAGCAGGGTGCTGGCGGCGGCGGGAGCAAGTACCTCCCGCGGCTGGAGCGCCTGGCGGCGCGCGTGGCCGACGTGCTCGAGCAGCGCGCCCTGGCCTCGCCGGACGTGTGCCCGGCGACGACGAGCGCCGCCGCCGCTGAGCCCCCGTCGGCAGCCGATGCTGCTGCTGTCGCTGCCGCCGACGACGCCGGCGCCCCCGCGGCCGCGCCCCCCCCGGCCCCCGCCACCCCCTCGCTCGAGCTCGACGACCTGGCCGCCGAGGTGGCCGCCCGCGCGGCCGCCCTGCGCCTCGACGTCGCCAAGGGCGCGCGCCTGCGCAAGAAGCGCGCGCTGGCCGACCTGATCCGCGCGCTCGGCGCATCGGGCCCTGTCGGCGCGTCCAAGCGCTCGGCCGACGTGCCCGCCTCGGAGCGCGAGCCGTCGGCCTGGTTCGCCGAGGCGCCGCCCGCGCTGGCCGGGTCCGCGCTAATGCCCGGGCCCGCGGCCGCGGCGGCCGCGCTGGCGGCGCAGGCGGCGCAGGCGGCGCAGACGGGCGCGGGCCACGCCACCTCCCCCCCGGGCGCCGCCGTCGTCGCCGTGGGCCCACTGCGCGCGGCACTCGCGGCCAGCGCGGCGGCCGACGCCGACGGCTACTACTGGCGCTGCGTGGCCCGCGTGCAGCAGCTGCAGGCGGCCGTGGCGCAGGGCGCCGTGCACCGCGACGTGGCCGCGCACGAGGCGCGCGCGGCGTCGGCGCTGAGCGCGCACCTGCTGCACGTGCTGCGGCGGCAGCGGCGCCTGCTCGGCGCCGCCGCCGCCGCGCACGTCGACCTCGCGCGCGCGGCCGCCGTGCTGCCGTCGTCGTCGTCGCCTTCGGGCGCCCGCCTGCCGCTGCCCGACCAGGCGCGCGCGCGCTACCTGTGCGCCGTCGCCGCGTCCGGCCTCGACGCCGCCGCGCGCCAGCTCGGCGCGCAGGCGCAGCTGGCGTCGGCCGCCGCGCGCGTCGAGGGGTCCTCCTCCGCCCACTCTGCGCCCGCGCCCTCGCCCCCCTCGCCGCGCCGCTCGCGCGCCCTGGAGGCCGTCGCGCGCGCCGCCCGCGAGGCCGAGGCCGCGCTGCTGGCCGCGCGCGCCGACCTGGCCGTCGCGCTCGCGGCCGACTGCGGCGTCGCCACGCGCGCGCAGGAGGCCGCCGCCCGCCGGGGCCTGGCAGCGATCCTCGCGGCGCGCGACGGCGTCGCCGTGGCGCTGCCTGCGCGGCGCGGCCTGGCGCTCGATTTGCGCGCGGGCGACGGTGACGAGGACCACGAGGTGCCCGACGCCCTGCACGGGCTGCAGGTCCCGGGCTGGGACGAGACCGCGCGGGTCCTGACGGCCGCGGCCGCCGAGGCGCTCTCGGCTTGCGCGGACGGCGACGACTACGACGACAACGCCGAGGGCGGCGACGGCGACGGCAACGACGCCATGGCCGACGCCGACGCCGACGCTGTCGCCGACGCCGGCGCCGACGCCGATGACCCTCGGCTGCTCGTGCTGCGCCAGCGCTTCTCCGCCGGCATCGACGCGCTCGTCGAGGGCGTCCTGCTCTTCTCGCAGCCGCCGCCGCCTCCCGCGCCGCCCGTGGCGGCCGGGGACGGCGGCGGCGCCGATGGCAAGCGATCCGCCGCCGCCGCCGCCACCGGCATCCTCGCCTGGACGCGTGAGGCCGACGCGTGGATGCGCCCCGCGCGCGCCTCCTCGGTCGCGCGCGCCGCGCGCGACCTGCTCACGCAGCTCGCCGTCGTGTGCGATTTGGCGCGCGAGCGGCAGCGTCCCCAGGCCGAGGCCGGGGCCGGGGCCGGGGCCGAGGCCGCCGACGCGCCGCGCGCCCGCGCCGCCGCCTCCGCGGCGCGCCGCATGGCGCGCGAGCTCGCCGCCGTGCGCCCCCTCCTCGACCTGCAGCTCGGCGCCATGCAGCACGGCGCCGCGCGCGCCGCCACCCTGCACCGCGCCGCCGCCAAGCTCACCTACGTGTGCGCCAGCGTGTTTGCCGCGCTCGCCGCCGAGGGCTTTTGCGTGCCCTCGGACGGCGACGGCGCGGACGGCGAGGCCGGCGCCGACGGCGACGGCAAGCAGGGCCAGGGCGAGTGGACGCAGCAGGCCGGCGGCACGGGCATGGGCGAGGGCCGCGGCGACAAGGACGTCAGCAAGGAGCTGCCCAACGAGGACGCCCTGCTCGGCGCGCGCCAGAAGGACGCGCCGCCGCCGCCCGAGGAGCCGCCGTCGGACCGGGTCGACGACGACGACGAGGACGAGGACCGCGGCATCGAGATGGCCGACGACTTTGAGGGCGGCGAGCTCCACGACCTCAAAGGCGCGCGCCGCGACGACGACCGCGAGGACGAGGACGACGACGACGCCGACGAGGATGGGGAGGACGGCCAGCGCCTCGACCAGCAGATGGGCGAGGTGGACGGCGAGGGCGAGGAGAAGGTCGACGAGCGCCTGTGGGGCGACGAGGACGAGGAGGGCGGCGACGGCGGCGACGGCGCCGACGAGGAGCGGCGCGAGGCCGGGTACGAGCGCGACGCGCCCGTCAAGGTCGACGACAAGACCGACCTCGAGTACGTGCCGGGCGCCGGCGGGCCCGAGGAGCCGGAGGACGAGAAGAAGAAGGACGAGGACGAGGCCGGCGGCGAGGACGACGGCCAGGCGCGGCCGCAGAAGAAGGAGGAGGAGGAGCAGCGCAAGCAGCCGCCTCCGGGCGGCGCCGCGGCCGACGACGACGAGGGCGGCGACGGCGACGACGACCCCGCCCAGCGCCAAGGGGGGGAGGACGACGACACGGCCGGAGACGGCGGCGATGACGACGACGACATCGAGGAGGGTGGCGGCGGCGACGACGACAACGACGAGGGCGCAGGACCCGCCGAAGAGGCGGGCCCGGGCCTGCCGTCGCACGTCAAGCCGCAAGCCCCCGAGGCCGAGATGGAGGTGCTGCCCGACGACATGAACCTGGACGGCGGCGGCGCCGGCGAGGAGGACAAGGGCGGCGACGGCCAGGACGGGCCCGAGGGCGCCGAGGACGACGCCGCCGCTGCCGAGGACGACGGCGACGGCGACGACAAGGCCGCCGCTCCGGAAGGGGAGGAGCAGGGCAAGGATGGCGGTGACGACGGCGACGACGACGCGGAGGAGCGCCGCGCCGACGACGACAACCTCGGCGACGCGCCCAAGGAAGGCCAGCCCCCCGCGCCCGAGGAGGGCGCGGGCGAGGACGAGCAGCCGCCGCCCCCGCTGCCGGGCGCCGCCTCGGCCGCGCTCCAGCAGCAGCAGCCGCCGCCGCCCGAGGAGGCCGGCGGCGGCCAGGAGGAGGAGGCCGAGCCCGCCGCCGCGCACGGCGCCGACCTCGACCGCCCGCGCACTGACCCGAACGCGCAGCTGCCCGAGGCGGGACCGCGCGGCGTGCGCGCGGCCAACGTCGCCGGGCGCGCGGATGAGGCCGCCGCGCGCCAGCAGGACGGCGGCGGCGGCGCCGAGGACCAGGAGGAGCAGGCGGGCGCGGCGGCCGACGCGATGGACGCCGAGGACGACGCCGGCGGCCCGCCGCCGAGCGCCGCCCCGGACGCGCGTCCCTCGGCCGCGGGCGTCGCCGCCAGTGCCTCTGCCGCCGGGCGCGCGGCGCCCGTGGTCGACGCGCCCAAGCGGCCTCAGCCGCCCGCCGGGCGCGCGGGCGACGGCGGCGGCGGCGGCGGCGCCGACGGGCAGCAGCAGCAGCAGCAAGAGGAGGAGGACGCCGCTGCCGCCGCCCGCCGCCGCCGCCGCCAGCGCAGGCCCGAGCCGAACCCGCTGCGATCTCTGGGCGACGCGCTCGAGCGCTGGCGCGCCGACCTCAACGTGGCGCACGAGGCGCCCCAGGAAGACGAGGCGGGCGAGGACGACGATGGCGGCGCGGCCGCCGCCGCCGGCGACGACGCCGACGACGACGCTGACGACGACGACGACGACGACAACGGCGGCGGCGGCGGCGGCGGCGGGGCCCCCGAGGAGGAGTACCGCTTCGAGGCCGAGCACGAGCGCAACCAGGGTCGCGGCATGCAGGCGCTCGCCCCGGCCACCGAGGAGCAGCGCGAGCAGATGCCCGCCCACGACGCCGACGCCGACGCCGACGCCGACGAGGACGCGGGCGCCGCCGCCGCTGCCGCCGCCGCTCTGGCGGCCGCCGACGAGGATGCGGTCGGCCCTCATGACCGCAGCGAGGAGATGGACGCTGAGGACGTGCCGGTCGCGCGCGGCCCCGCGCCCAAGACCTGGGGCGTGGAGCGGCAGCAGCAGCAGAAGCGCGAGCGGCGCGACGACGGCGACGACGAAGAGGGCGGGGACGGGTCTTCTTCTTCGGACGAGGCGCCCGACGACGGCACCGGCGACGGCGACGGCGGCGGCGGGGGGGGCGACGGCGACCAGGCGACGACGGAGGACGGCGAAGCCGACGGTGCACTCGTGGGTTACGACCGCGAGCTGCTCCCGAGCACCGTCACCGCGCGCCTGGCCGACGCCGCCCTCCTAGCCGCCGACTTTGACGACGACGAGCGCGACGCCGACGGCGCCCCGGGCGACGACGACGAGGCCGCCGCCGCCGCCAAGGCCCTCCGCTCCGGCCGCCTGCCCCCGGCCGAGGCCGACGCCCTGCGCCGCGCCTTGGACGAGGACCTGCGCGCCGCCGCCGCGGCCCCCGCCGACGGCGCCGACGGCCCCGACGCCGAGCGCCGCCGCCTCGCGCGCGGCGCGCGCGCGTGGGCGCGCGTCGACGCGCTGACGGCGGGCCTCGCCTCGGAGCTCGCCGAGCGCCTGCGCCTGGTCCTCGAGCCCACCCTCGCGTCGCGCCTGGGTGGCGAGTACCGCACGGGCAAGCGCCTCAACATGCGCCGCGTCATCGGCTACATCGCCAGCCACTTCCGCCGCGACAAGATTTGGATGCGCCGCGCCGCGCCCGACAAGCGCCGCTACCAGGTGCTCGTGTGCGTCGACGACTCGCGGTCGATGGCCGAGGGCGGGTGCGGGGCCCTGGCGCTGGAGGCGCTGGGCACCGTGTGCCGGGCGATGGTGCGCCTGGAGGTGGGCGAGCTGGGCGTGCTGGCGTTTGGCGGGGGCCAGGGCGGGGCGCAGCAGCAGCAGCAGCAGCAGCGGCGGGGCGCTGGCGACGCCGGCAACGACGACGCCGCGGCCGCCGCCGCAGCAGCAGCAGCAGCTGCCGCCGGCGTGCGCGTGCTGCAGCCCCTCGAGCGCCCCTTTGCCGAGGCGGCCGACGGACCCCGCCTGTGCGCGGGCCTGCGCTTCGACCGCGACAACACCATCGCCGACCGGCCCATGCTCGCGCTCATGGAGTCCCTCGACCACGTGCTCGAGGGCGCCGCGCTGCGGCTGGGCGGCAGCGGCGGCGGCGGCAGCGGCGGCGGCGGCGGCGGCGGCGGCGGCGCGGGGGGCGGGACCGACCTGCGGCAGCTGGTGATCGTGCTGGCCGACGGGCGCTTCCACGAGCGCGAGCCGCTGCGCGCGGCGGTGCGGCGGCTGGCCGAGCGGCGCGGGACGTGCGTGGTGTTTGTGGCGCTCGACCCGCCGCCGCCGCTGGCGCCGCCGCCCGTCGCGGCCGCCGGCGACGGCGCGGCGGCGGCCGGCGCCGCCGCCCCCGCCCCTCCTGCGCCTCCCGCCGCGTCCCTGATGGACATGCAGACCGTCTCCTTCGTTAACGGCGCCCCGGTCTTCGAGCGCTACCTGGACGCCTTCCCCTTCCCGCTGCACGTGGTGCTGCGCGACGTCGGCGCGCTGCCGCAGACGCTCAGCGACGTGCTGCGGCAGTGGCTCGAGGCGGCGAGCGGCGGCGGGGCGTAGTTTTCTGGAGGGTTCGTCATTTCATTCTTTGTTCGGAAGATCATTTCATCGCGTTCCTCATTCGATCATAATTGGTGTCCAAGCGACCTCTTTGCAACAACACCAAGCAGACAAAACCCTCTCTCGACTCAACACCGTCGAACCTTTCGCGGCGCTTCATCGCTCGCCACGCGCGCGAGCCGCTACCCAGCGCGACGCCGTGGCAAACCCCGACGCCACAACCTGCCGACGATGCGCGCAAACACACGCAATCCCACAACCCCATCAACCGGCGTCCACGTCAGTCAGCGCCCACAGACCAAAGACGAACGCGCGCGCGCGCGTCACGGAAGAAGGAGCGAGGGGAACGATGGACTCGCTGAGGAACGCTGCTCACGGCGCCTTCAAGAAGGCCGCCGAGGCGGTGCTCCCCCCGCTCACCAAGTCGCAGTTTGAGGAGAAGCGGGTGCGTGCGCGCACCGACGGTCCTCGCTCGGTCGTGCGCGCGACGGTCCACGGATTCTCCCTTCCTTTGCTCACACCGACACCACCACCATCACGCTCCTCCCCCGCCCCATCCTGAACCCATAAGACTCTGACGCCCGACGAGTTTGTCCGCGCGGGCGACTACCTCGTGCGCGCGTGCCCGACGTGGTCGTGGTGAGTGTCGACCCCTTTTGTTCGTCGGCGGCGCCCGCTCGGTCGCGCCAGCGCCGCGCGAAAGCGCGCGCAGACGGCGCCGCGCCCCTCACCAATCAAAAAACACCCCTCCCTCGCCCGCCCACCCTCGAAAACAAACAGGGAGTCGGGCGACCCGAAAAAGGCCCGCCCCTACCTCCCCGCCGACAAGCAGTTCCTCGTCACGCGCGGCGTACCCTGCCTGCGCCGCGCCGCCGACCTCGAGCGCGCGGCCGACGCGGCGGGCGCCGGCGCCGGCGCCGGCGCCGCCGGGTTTGACCCGAAGCGCGAGTACGCGCTGTCCGGCGAGGACGAGGGCTGGACGGCCACGCACCGGGACCCCGCCGCCGGCGCCGCCACCGGTGCCGCCGGCGCCGCCGCCGGGGAGGAGGAGCAGCGGGCCGCGGCAGCAGCAGCAGCGGCGGCGCCGGGGGGCGAGGCGGCAGCGACGGCCGCCGCCGCACCCGCCGCCGCCTCTGCCTCTGCCGCCGCCAAGGCCGCCGCCGACGACGACGGCGTGCCCGACATGGCCGACCTCGACATCGCCGACGACGACGACGAGGCCGCGGTCTCGGCCCGCCCCGCCGCGACGGCGAAAGGGCCTTCTCATAACGCCAACACCGTCGCCCCCGCGCGTACCTACGACCTGCACGTGACGTACGACCAGTACTACCGCGTGCCGCGCCTGTGGCTGGTCGGGTTCGACGGGCTGGGTTGCCCTCTCGCGCAGGACTGCGTGCTTGAGGACGTGTCGGAGGACCACGCGCGCAAGACCATCACGCGCGAGGCGCACCCGCACGGCGCGGCGCCGACGGCGGCGTCGATCCACCCGTGCCGGCACGCCGAGGTGATGTCGCGGCTGGCCGAGCGCGCGGCGGCGGGCGGCGCGGCGCAGGCGCTGACGGTCGAGCGCTACCTCGTGCTGTTCCTCAAGTTCATCGCCTCGGTCGTGCCCACGATCCAGTACGACTACACGATGGAGACGTGACCTGACCTCTCCGCGCGCGTTCGCGCGCGCGCTCGCCCAGGCGCTCGGCGCTCGGCGCGCAGCGGCTTGAGGGCGAGGGCGACGGCGACGGCGATAGCGACGGCGAAAATGACCCGGCGTCGGCCGGCGGCAGCAGCGATTGCGATGGCGCGGGCGACGCTGGAGACGTGTTCCTTACGGGTTGCCGTGCGCTCGCATTGCTTTGTAAATCAGTGAGTTTTTCTCAGTCTCGGTTTCGCGCTTTCGTGCTACTTTGCCAAAGCGCGCTTGCCGCCGCCGCCGCCGCCGCCCTTTTTCTTGCGCGCCGCCGGGCCTCCTCCGTCGCCGTCGACTACTTCGTCCTCGTCTTCTTCTTCCTCGGCCGCCGCCTCGGCGCCCATGTGCCGGTTTATCCGCTCCATGAACGCCGCGCGCATCGTCAGCAGGCGGTCGGACAGCAGCGGCGCAGCGTCGTCGGCGGCGTCGTCGGCGGCGTCGTCGGCGTCGGCGTCGGGCGCGCGCGTCGTCGCCGTTGTTGTCGGCGCTTCGCCTGCTGCTCCTGCCGCAACCGCTCCTGCGTCGTCCAGGTCCACGGCGCGGTTGGGCGCAGGGGCCAGAGGCACGCCCACGGAGAACATCACCCTGCCCCGGTCGGCAAACGTGGCCGCGATCATCTCTCCTCCGACGATTGCTTTGTAGTTGCTTTGTAGTGCCTTTCGTGCGCGCCTCTCTCTCTCTCTGTCCTACTTGAGACTTGCAATGACGCGGTCGCTTGATCAATCGCTAGAGATGCATCCGATTCGTTTGACCGGAACCCAAACCACACGATGAAGAAGAAGGACAAGAGCACGGGCGAGGATGGTGATGATGGCGGCGAACACGAGCGCCGGGAGCAGCAGCAGCGGCCTGGGGCCCCTCCGTCCGACGACCCGTGGTCCGCCGCCCTGGGCGTCGCGTCGGCCTTTGACGGCGGCACGGAAGAGCTGTACCCGTCCCTCCCGCGCGCCATGACCAACGAGCGCGCGGCGAAGAAGCGCCGGCGCCGCGAGCTCGCGAGCTTTGGCGACGACGCGCTTGACGCGCCTGTCTTGTCGGCGCGCCTCTTTGTGCCGGCGGCGCCAGCCGCTGCTGCTGCTTTGGAGGGGGGCGCTGTCCCTCCCCCTTTGCTGCAGGAGCAGCAGGAGGAGCGGAAGCAGCAGAAGCGGCTTAAGGGCGAGAAACAGGCCAAGAAGGGTGGAGGCAAGAAGGAAGGAGAGCAAGCGCAGCGGCGGCAGCAGGGAGGCGAGAAGGCGGCGGAGGCGGCGGCGGAGGCGGTGGCGCCAGCGGCGACAGCAGCCGATGAAGGAGAGCAGCAGCAGCCCCTGTCGAAAGAGCCGCGCGCCGCCTCCGTCGCCGTCGACGAGGAAGAGGCCGCGCGCCGCCGCAAGGAGCGCAAGGAGCGCCGCAAGACGGCCAAGAAGGAGAAGCGCGCGGCCGCCGCGGCAGAGACGGCTGCGGCGGCGGCGGCGGCAAACGGCGGCGGGGCCGACGCGCCGCCGCCCCCAAAGCCAAAGAGGTGCAAGAACAAGTTCAAGCAGCCGGGCGCCCTGGAGGCCGCGCCGCCGAGAGCGGCGGCACCACTAGCAGCACCTCCATCACCAGCGGCAGCACCACCACCACCGGCATCAGCAGCAGCAGCATCAGCAGCGGCAGCGGCAGCAGCCTCTGTCCTGCCCGCCGCCTCGTCCGCCGCCGCCGCCGCGAGCGGCGGCAGCCGCCTGCTCGACAAGATGCGCGCGCGGCTGTCCGGCGGCCAGTTCCGCCAGCTCAACGAGGCGCTGTACACGCGCGGGGGCGGCGAGGCGCTCGCGCTGATGGGCTCCGACCCCTCCCTGTTCGCCGCCTACCACGCCGGGTTCCAGGAGCAGACGCGCGCGTGGCCCGCGCAGCCGGCCGACCTGGCCGCGGCCTGGGCCGCGCGGCGCCTGGCGCGCGGCGCCGTGCTCGCCGACTTTGGCTGCGGCGACGGCCGGCTGTCGCGCGCGCTCGCCGCCCTCGGCGCGGGCGTCGACGTGCGCGGCCTCGACCTGGTGGCGACGGCGCCCGGGACGATCGCGTGCAACATGGCCGAGACGCCGCTGGCGACGGGGTCGTGCGACGCGGCCGTCTTCAGCCTGGCGCTGATGGGCACGGACTACGGCGCCTTTCTGGGCGAGGCGCGGCGCGTGCTGCGGGCGCCGGCAGCGGAGGCGGCGGCAACAGGCGGCGGCGCCGAGGGCGAGGGCCGGCGGGGCCTGCTCTGGATCGCCGAGGTGCGCAGCCGCTTCGTGCCCGGGGGCGCCGACCGCGAGGACTTTGGCCCCTTCTTGCGGTGCCTGCGCAAGCTCGGGTTCCGCCTCGAGCGGCAGGACGCGTCTAACCGCATGTTTGTGGTGTGGGAGCTGAGGCTGGAGGCGGAGGGGGCGCACGGGGCGGGGGCGGGGGCGGGGGTGCAAAGCGGCGGGAGGCGCAAGAGCGTCGGCGGCGGGGTTGGCGGCGGCTTGGGCGGCGAGGAGGCCAAGCGGCTGGCGGCGCGGCTCGAGTGGCCCCCGCTGCGCGCGTGCGTGTACAAGAAGCGCTGATGGGTTATGTGTATCTTTCACGCCAACCCACACGTTTGGATGCGACCGTCTCTTACACCTCGACCTTCCCCTCGTGCGTCGTGCGTCGTGCGTCGTGCGTCGTGCGTCGTGCTGGCCCGGATCATCGCTCTTCATTGGCCGCTACTGGTCGTCGTCGCCGCCGCTCAAATCCCCCAACTCGTCGTCCTCGCTCGAATCCGTCACCACCACGTCCCAATCCTCCATCCATCCCCCTCGTACCCGTAGACGCTGTCGCCGCCGCACAGCTCAATCAACTCGTCCACATCTTCGACATAGAGCTCTTTGGCTCCATCGCCAGGCACAAACGCAGCCTCGTCTTGCGCATGCGCCGCTGCGCCACGCGCAGCACGCACAGCGGCACGTCCGGCTCCTCCGCCGCGGCTCGATGAAGCTGATGTTGCCATCGCCGCACATGACCAGCCTCGACAAGGCAGGCAGGCCGTAATGCGTGGCGCGACGCACTCGGGAGCGGCCGTAGCATGAGCAGTTTTGAGCGCCGTGAGCGGCCGCAGGTCCCGCGCCAGCACGTGGGTGCCCCCGTACGAGCCGCTGAGATCTTGCATGAGCAGCGCGCGGAGGCGCTCGAGCTTGCGCAGCGGGGCCGGTCGACTCGACCCTGGAGGCGACGACGCAAAGGGACGTGAGCGCCGAGAGCGTCGTGACCGCGGGCGGCAGCCCCATGGCATGATTGAGGGACTTGACCGCGAGCCGGCGCAGCGTGGCGCGCATGGGGCGCTGCGCGGCGCGCGATGCAGCCTCCCACTCGTCCCGCCGCGCGAGCGTGGCCGCGCTGCGGGTCGGCCGGCGTGCCGCCAAACGCGTTGGGAATCCATCCCTTGGCCGGGGGTCGCATGGGGCTCCCCGACCGACAGCGACTGCAGCGTGGAGCCCATCGCGGCGAGCGACGCCAAGGAGACGAGCAGGGGCTCGTAGGGGGGCCAGCGGCTGTTGGGCGCCGACCGCGGCTTTCTCTCGACGCGCAAGCTTTGGCGGCAGGAAGGCGTCGCCGCCGCCGCCGCCGCCGCCGCTGACGCCGCCGCCGCCGCCGCCGCCGCGCCCGAGCTGCAGCGGGCAGTCCGACCCGGGCTGGTCGATCCCCACGTCCAGCACGCGCAGGGCCGGAAGGTTGGCGCGCGACAGCAAGGGCGGGCGCGAGGGGTCCCAGCGCGAGGGCCACTGGTGGGCGGCAAGCGTCACCAGGCCGGAGAAGAGGGGGGCGGCCGGGGGGCAGCGGCGCCGCGACCAGGCGGGCGACGCCTCCCGCGTGGTGGACCTGAAGGAGGCGCAGGCCGCCGGCCACGCGCGCCACGGCGTCGCGGCGCGCGGCGGCCACCTGCTCGCGCTCGAGGGCGCGCGCGCCGGGCGAGCGGCCCTTGACGCACAGCGCCCTGAGGACGCCCGCCTCGCACGCGGCCAGGCCGGGGAGGCTCGCGGGCGTGACACTCGCGCGGTCGGCGGCGCGGAGCGCGGCGGCGCGCCACTCGCGGCACACGCACGAGACCGAGGTGAGCATGCGGCGGAAGGCGGGGGCGGGGCCTTTGCGGGCGGCGGCGGTCAGGTCGTCGTCGCTGTCGCCGCCCTCCTTGGGACACTTGGGGGGCACCCTGTACCGCCATCCGCCCCCGGCGATCGCCCCTTGCTCGCCGTCGTCGTCGTCCCTGCCATCCTCGACCCACTCGGTGCGGCGCGGGTCGAGGGCCTGCTCGGCCACGCGCAGCAGGCTGCGGCGGAGCCGGAGGCGGTGCTCGCGCGCCGCCTGACGCTTGCGCTCTAGCACGAGGTCGAGGACCAGGCGCGCGCGCGCGGCGGGGGGCGGCGCGGGAGCGGGCGGAGCGGCGGCAGCGGCAGCGGCCTCCTCGTCCGCCTGCGGCCTCCTCGTCCGCCTCCTGCGGCTGCCCTTGCTGCGGCTGCTCCTTGTGCGGCTCCTCCTCCTCCTGTTGCGGCTTCTCCCGCTGCGGCTCGCCTTCGCACGTGTCCAGCTTCATCGCAATGGATTGGCCGGCGGCCGGGAGAGAAACACCAAGTAGTGAATAAGGACTAGGGCGAGAGAACCATGATCCAACAATGGAGAAAGAAAGGCGGCGTTGGCGGCGCTCGCGCCCCCCGCCCGCCGCCGCACCTCTCGAACCTCGCCGTGCGTCATCCGTCCAGCCCGATGCCCCCGATCCTCACGCACCGCCCGTACACGCACGTCAGCCCGAACCCGCACCCGTACCTGCACCCGCCCCCGCCGTAGGCGTTTATGTAAGGATTGCTGAACCCGCCGTAGTAGGGGCCGCCGGCGTAGCCAACGACGGCGCCGCCGCCGTAGCTCGGCGCCGGCGGGGGCGCGGGCACCTGGCACCCGCCGCTGACGCACTGCGCGCCGCCCGTGCAGCAGGCGCCCGAGCCGCACGGGGTGCCGGCGCAGCAGCTGCCCGAGGCCAGGCACGAGCTGCCGGGCGCGCAGCAGGCCGACTGCCCACAGGGCACCGAGGGCGACTGGCAGCACACCCCGGCCACGCACGGCACGCCCGGGTCGCAGCAGGACGAGCCGCACTGGTCGGCCGCGCCGCAGCAGCGGCCGCCAAAGCAGGCGGTGCCCGCGGGGCAGCACTGGCCGCCACACAGGGGCGTCGGGCAGCACTGCCCGAGGCTCTTGATGCACCCGCCCGGACAGCAGAACTGCGCCTGGCCGTTGACGCCGCCGCACGTGTTCTCCGGCGTGCAGCAGGGCCCTGCCTGGTTGTTCAGGCACACGTTGGCGACGGCGCCGCAGCACTGAGGCGGCGTGCCTCCCGGCGCCGCGCCGCACGCGTACGAGCCGGACACGCAGGTGGGCGCGCCGGCGCTGGTGTACCCCGCGAGGTAGCCGGGCGCGCAGTAGGCGGCGCCGGCCGGGGCCGAGGGGCTCGGGATGGTCGAGGCGCGCGGGACGCACTGCTGGCCGAGGCAGACGGCGCTCGAGGCGCAGCACACGCCGCCGCAGGGCGCCTGCCCGGTCACCGGGCACAGGCCCGTCGCCGCGGGCGCGGCGGCAAAGGCGGCGGCGCCGGCGGCGGCGGCGGTCGCGCTCGCGAGCACGCAGCCGCGCTGGCCGCTGCCCGGGCCGGCGCACTGGTACCCGGGCGCGCACGCGAACAGGCCCACGCCCGGCACGCTGCACAGGCCCGCGTTGGCGACGCACTGCCCGCCGACGCACTGGTAGCTGCCCAGCTGGCAGCAGACGGCGCACTCGCCCGTGGCGTCGCCGCACGGCGCGCCGCAGAAGCCGTTGCCGCAGCACTGGCTGCCCGGGGCGCAGGTGCTGGCGCCGCCCGGGACGCAGCGGCGGGCGGCGCCGCCGACGGCGGAGGTGGGGGTCTGCGCCGGGGGGCCGTAGCCGTCCTGGCCTGCGGCGGGTCCTACGGACGACGCCGCGACGATTGCCGCGACGGCGACGGCGACCAGGACGAGCAAGCGGGCGCGCGGCGGCGGCGGCGGCAACGCGCCGGGCGCCGCTCTGCGCGCCGCTCTCGAGACGGCCGGCATGGTCGCTGTGGTCGTTCCGTGCGCGCGTGTGCCCGTTCGCACGCGGGCGATGACGCGAGCGCCCCGCGCGCCGCCGCGCGGGCGCGCTTTGTCGGCGGAGAGCGAGGGAGGGGGGCGCGGGACGATTGAGAAGTGACGCAGGGCCTCAACTTTTCCAACGATTCGGGCCCAAGAAGCGGGGGCGCCCGTTGATCGCGCGCAAAAGGCGCGACGAGTCGCCTGGTCGATGGTCGACGGCTGACCGTGCGGGCGAGGAGGGACGAGAGCAGTGAGGACACACGATGAGGGGATTCCGGCGATGGCCTGTCGCTATGTCTCTGTAAGTGGTGGGGGTCAAGCAAGTAGAGGTCACTGGTAGTAAGTAACAAGGTTCAACAATTGGGGTCCGTCGACATCCCAGAGGCGATTGCCGAACTAAGTATTTGCTGCGCGCGCCAAGCGTCGCGTCGTCGGCGTCGCGCCGGGCGTCGGCGACTCGGCGCCGGCGTTGTCGAGGGGTCCCTTCCTCGACTCCCTCCTCAAGCGCACTCGCACTTGGGATAGGCGCCGCCGCACGGCATGCCCGTCTGCGCCTGGTAGCGCTGCGCCGTGCCCCCCGGCCAGTACATGCTCCCGGCCAGGTCGAAGCACCCGGTATTGGGCAGGGGCGCGCAGCGGTGCACGCCGGACCCGTCGGCCGGCTTGCCCTTTTCGGCCCGCCCGCCGCCCCGCCACCACGCCGCCGCCGGCTGGCACGCCGTCCCCTGCCCGCACCCGACCGCCCGGAACGCATACTTCTCCGCGCGCGTCGCGCCCGCGTCGAAGCAGACGTCGCCCGCCACCAAAAAGGGCGCGCGCGTGCACTTGTGCACGCCGCGCTTGAACCAGGCGCAGGTCGTGCCCGGCTCGGAGCAGGGGCCGAGCGGCACGCCCGCCCAGTCGGGCCCCAGGTCCTTGCACAGCTCCCCGGCTTTCGGGCTGGGGTTGGCGCGCACGGGCTGGGCCGCGGCGGGCCGGGCCGCCGCGCAGAGGAGGGACAGGACCGACAGGAGGGCGAGGGCCGCCGCCATCTTTGCCGGCGTCGCCATGGTGCGCTATTTTTGGGGTCTCTTTGCGGTTTGTTTTGTGGGGGCGGTCGATCGTGAGCAGGGCGTGACGGGGCCTTCTCTTCTTTCTCACGGGCGCACGCGCGGGTGCGCTGTGATGCGCGCGCTGCTTGGTGCGATGCGATCGGCCGACCACGGGGGGGGGCGTGTCCGATCGGGACCGCCCCAAAGGAGGCGCCGCTGCGAGAAAAAAAAAGTCAACGCCCGCTTCGGGGGAAATCAGCGCGCGATCGTTTGCGTCCCCCCCCCCCTCTGATGGAGCGAGCGTGTGACTCACCGTTGTAGATTTATCGTCGCGATGAGATTGGACCGATCGAGGGACAGAGAGAGCGAGCGTGGGAAGAGGTAGAAAATGAAGGGCGGGGGGGCAGACAAGAAGGCGCGGGCGGCCGGCTCTCTTTCCAACGAAGGGGCGCGCCAGGCGCAGAAGCGAACGCGCGAGCGCCGCCGGGACAATGCGCGTCGCCCGATCGAGCAAGAACGCGCTCTGCTCAACTCCAAGAGTCACCTCAACCCACATATCCGACAATGATGTGATCCGGCGACCCGCGCCTCGCACCCCCCGCGGCGCGCAATCGCACGCACTCACGGGTGTGGATCGACGAAGAACGAAAAAGGATGCGCTTCCGCGACCTCCCTCCCGAGCTGCTGCCCGGGCCCGAGGGCGCGCAGCTGTCGCAGTATTTGCAGATGACGTACGGGAGCGGTGAGTGAGCCAATCATCTGGGGTTTTGAGAGAGGAGGCGGCGCGTCACGATAGTCCTTGACACTTATAAAACTGTCGCTCTCGCAAACGCTCACACAACGACAGTCGAGCGCTTCCTCAGCCAGGCGGACGCCGCGTCCTCCCCCTGGATCCAGTACGCGCCCGGTCTAGGCCCCCTCGCGCAGCCAGCGAGCAACGACGGCACCACGACGACAACTTGGCAAAACGCCGCGCTGCGCGCCGCGCTCGCCGCCTGCCCGCCAGCGCCGCTCGCGAGCGCGGCCGAGCGGCTCGGCCTGCCCTCCTCGGCCTCCTCCTCCTCCTCCTCCTCCTCGGGCCAAGGCGCGGCCCGCCCGCCGCCGCTCCGCCCGCCCGTGAGCAGCGGCAGCGACGCGCTCGACGCCTCCTTGCTGCGCGTCCCCGAAGAGAGAGGCACAGGAAAAGGACGCGCCGCCAGCGGCGGCGGCGGGGGCCTCGAGCGCGGCGCCGTCACCGAGCTCGCCGGCGCCAGCGCGACGGGCAAGACGCAGCTGTGCCTCCGCGCGGCGGCGCGGTGCGCGGTCGGGGCGGCGCTGGCGGCGGCGGCGGCGGGGGTCGGCGGCGCCACAGCAGGCGCCGCATCGGCCGCCACGGCGCCGCCGCCCGTAGCGGTCGTCTACGTCGACACGACCGGGGGCTTCTGGCCGACGCGCGCCGAGGAGCTGTGCCTGGAGGAGGCGGCGCGCGCGCTGGCGTCGGCGCCGTCGCAGGCGTCGCCGTTGGCGTTGTCGGCGCCGCCCGTCGGGGCCGTCGTGCGGCTCGCCGCCGCCGCACTCGAGCGCATCGCCGTCCACCGAGTCCACAGCGCGTGGTCGCTCCTGGCCGTGCTCGACGCGCTGATGCTCGAGCGTCCGTCCGCCGCGCAGCTGGTCGTCGTCGACTCTGTCTCTGCGGTGCTGGCGCCGCACCTGGGCGGCGGCGGCGGCGGCGGCGGCGGCGGCGGGGGCGCCGGCGGAATGGGTGGCGGCGGCGGCCTCGGCGGCGGCGGCGCCTCCGCGTCGCACGGCCAGACGCTGCTGCAGGCCGTCGGGCGCTTGCTCACCAGCGTCGCGCAGCACCTGCGCGCCGCCGTGCTCGTGACCAACCACGCCGTGTCGGCGTTTGGGGTCGGCGGCGACGCGATGGGCGGCGGCGGCGGCGGCGCGATGGGCGGCGGCCCCACCGCCGTGCGACCCGCGCTCGGCGAGAGGTGGCGCGCCGTGCCGTCGCGGCGGCTGATGCTGCTGCAGCAGGCTCCTTCCGGTGCGGGCGTGCGCGCGACCTTGCTGTACGACACGCGTGTCGCGCCCGGCGCCCAGGCGGAGCTGTACATCGCTTGCGGAGAGGCAAACACAGAGGCGTGACGCCCATCCACCGCCATCGCCAAAATGCCCGCCGACAGGACGGCGCGGCGGGTCTCTGAGCTCGGCGCCGTCGCGCGGACACAGTTTCCACAACCAACCCCCTCTTTTTGACCCCTGTGACTCGCGCGCTAGCGCCAAACCTGACGCCTTTTGACCCATCCGCAGCACCGCACCCGCACGCTCCCTCGCAGCGCGCGCTCCTAAACGCAACTCTCTCCTCTTAAACAATCCACGACCCCCCAAGCGTCCCCCACGTCTGTCTCTCCGAGCGCCGCTCCACCAATCCGCGTGCGGGCGCATGGGGACACCCTGAACGGCCTGCTGCCCTCCGGGCGGGTCGCCCTCGGCCAAGATGCGTGTGATTGGCTAGAACAAGCAACGGAAGGACCAAGAGTGGGAGAGGGAACAGGAGCAAGACGTCTCCGCGTTCACACGCCACGTTGACCGTCACCTAGGGACGCGGACGACCCACGGTGGACGATGCAACGCATCCGTTCGACCGCCAACGTCCACAACCAGAACAATAACCACAACCAGGCGGGCGGTGGATCCGGAGGGAGCCGCAACGGCGCAAGCGCGAGCGGCAGCGGAGGCGGCGGCGGCGGAGGCCATGGCAACAACGGCGATCGCCTCCCTGCGACGCCCGTCGGGGCGGGCGGGCTGTTTGCTTCGCTGCCGCTCGCGCGCGCGGCCTCGGGCGTCGGGAGCCTGGTGAGCATGTCGCTCATGGGGCTGGGGCCAGGGGGTCTCGTCCCGGCGAGGACGCCGTCCCCGTCGAGCGGCGGAGGCGGCGGCGGCACCGGCAACGGCAACAGCGGCGGCGGCGGCGGCGGCGGCGGCAGCGGCGGAAACGACCCGGCGTCGTCGCCGTCGCCCGCGCCCGACGAGGCCGTGGTGGTCACGGCCACGGCCCCGCGCTACAGCCCGAGCCTGCCCTCGTTCACGGCGGGCGCCTCCTACCCCAGCAGCAGCGGCCACGGCGCCCAAGGCAGCATGTCGCCCAAGGGCGGCGGCGGCGGCGGCTGCGGCGCGGCGGGGCCGTGGCGCCCGGGCCTGTCGTCGTCGCCGTCGTCGGCCGCAGCCGCCTTTGGAGGGGCAGCGGGCGGGGGGTCGCCCGCGCCAGCGTCGGCCCCCCCGCCGCCCGCCGTGCAACGCTCGGCGTCGGCGTCGGCCGCCCTCGCCTACTACCACAAGCAGCACCAGGCCGCGGTCGCCGAGCAGCAGCAGCGCGACTACGATAAGTACGAGGGCGGGAAGAAGGGGCCGGTCGCGTTTTTGTTTGGCGGCGGCGGGATGGGCGGCGGCGGCGTGGGCGGCGGCAGGAGCGGCGGCGGCGGCATGCGCAGCGGCAACTCGAGGAGCTCCTTGCTGCGCTCGCAGCTGCACCGGAGCTCCCTGAACTTTGAGCGCGTCGCCTCTCAGGTGTGGGCGGGAGGGGGATCGCTGCTCCAGAGCCTGGGGAGCGGCGGCTTTAGGACGGGAGGCGGCGGCGGCGGCGCCGGCGGTTGCGGCGGCGGCGGGAGCAGCGCCCGCCACCTCAACGGCAACGGCAACGGCAACGGCAACTCTGCGGCGCCGGCGGCAATCGGCCTCTCCAGGGTCCCCAGCAGCGGCAGCCTAGCTGGTTCGAGCCGCCGGCAGCGCGGCTGGGCCACGCGCGCGGCCCTCGCGCTGCTCCTCGCGCTGCTGCTCTTGGTGGCGGTGCTCGGCGCGTGGGGGCCGTCCGGCGTCCGGAGGAGAAGGGGCGGCGGCGGCGACGGCGGCGGTCTCTTTGGCGGCCTCCTTGGCGGCGCCACGGGCGCAGGGCTGCCGGCCGCGTTCGGCCCGGGCGAGCCCGGCTACCTCGTCATCATCGACGCCGGCAGCACGGGCTCGCGCGTCCACGTCTTCCGCTCGGAGGGGCGAGGAGGAAGTGGCAGCGGCGAAGAGCGGGCCGGCGGCGCGGCCGTCGCGGCGGCGGCGCGCGCGGCGGCGGCCTCTTCGTCGCAAAAGGCCGCCCGGCCGCGGTCGCGCGGCCGCGCCCTCTTCTCCTCTCCCGCGCCTCCAACGGCCTACGCGCGCCTGTCGCTGCCCGAGCCAAAGCTGAAAGTGACGCCCGGCCTCAGCGCGCACGCGTCCGACCCCGCCGCGGCCGCCGCCTCGCTCGCCCCCCTGCTCGAGTTTGCCGCGCAGCACGTGCCCGAGGGGGCGCGCGCCCGCACGCCCGTGCGCCTGATGGCCACGGCGGGCCTGCGGCTCGTGCCGCGGCCGCAGCGGGAGGCCGTCCTCCGCGCCTGCCTCGGCGCGCTGGCGGCGTCCGGGTTTCACGCGCCGCCGGGCGCGGCCGAGGTCATCTCGGGCGCGCGCGAGGGGCTCTACGGGTGGGTGGCCGTCAACTACGCCACGGGCGCGCTCCAGAGGGCGGCGTCACTGGCGATGGGCCTGGCGGCGGGCGGGGGCGAGGAGCAGGAGGCGGAGGCCGAGGCCGCCGTGGCGGCGGCGGCGACGGTGGCGGCGGCGGTGGTCGCGGACGTCGAGGAGGACGACCTCGACGGGGCGCCCGCGTTCTTCGGCCTGATCGAGTTGGGCGGCGCCAGCGCGCAGCTCACCCTCCTGCCGGACGAGGAGCAGCACGCCGCCGCCGTGCCTTCCTGGTCGCGGCGCAGCAGCGGCGCCGGCGCCCGGCGCGCCGCTAAGGGCCTCGCCGGAAGGCTGCTGCACAGGCTGGGCCTCCCCGGGCTGCGCCACCGCGAGCACTTCACCCACAGCTACCTGGGCTTTGGGTTTGACGTCGTCGAGGCGCGCGTCAAGCTGCGCGTGCTCGAGATGGCGCGGACGCAGCGAGCAGAGGCCGGCGGCGGCGGCGGCCGGGTCGCCGGCGCTCCGGCTGCCCCTGCCCCCAACGACCCCTGCCTCCCGCGCAACTACAAGGCGTCCGACGGCCGCGTGGGCACGGGCGACCTGGACCACTGCCGCCGCCTCGTCCTCGAGGCGCTCTTCCCGCCAGGATGCGCGCGGCGGCGACAGCAGCCCGACAGCGATAGCGGCGGCAATGGCGGCGGCGGACGGCGCCTGGCGGCGACGCGCGCGGCCGGCGACAGCGGCGGGCCCGCGCCCCTGCCGCCCGCGGCCGCGAGCGCCGTCGGCGCCCCCCTGCCCGAGGTGCCCTGCGGCGAGCCTCTCCCCCTCCTGCCGCCCTGGGCCTCCCCCGCCGACGGCGCCGCCGCGCTCGCCGCCACGGAGAACTTCTACTACGTCGCGCGCGCGCTCGCGCTCCCCGAGACCTCGAGCCCCGCGGAGCTGCTCTCCGCCGCCTCGGCCTTCTGCAGCCGCGACTGGCGCGCCACCGCGCGCCTCGCGCCGTCCGACCCGGCCTCGCTCGCGCAGCGCCCCTTCCTGTGGCGCTACTGCTTCGGCGGCGCGCTGGCGCACGCGCTGCTCGGGGACGTGCTGCGGCTGCCGCCCGGCACGCCGCTGACCTTTGCCAACGCCGTGCGGCGCAAGGGGGGCGGGGCGACGGGGGGCGAGGAGGTGGGCCTGGACTGGGCGCTGGGCGCGGCCGTGCTCGAGTTGTCTGGCCTCGCCGACGCCGAGGCCGCGAGCGCGCGGGCGGCGGCGGCGCGCGCGCTCGGGCAGCCCGGCCCGTCGGGGGGCGGCGGCGGCGGGCGCGGCGGGTCCCCGCGCAGGGTTGTGGTTGTGTTTGGGGCGTTTTTCGCGATGACGCTCGTCGTGTGGCGCAGGCTGGTCGGGGGACCCGGGGGCGGAGGCGGGAGCGCGCGCCCGCCCCCGCTCGCCGGGATGGCTTGAGGCGGGCCTTCCTTGATAAACATGATGTTCCAAGCCCCCCTCTCTTCAACTCGACGCGCGACGGCCGTCGGCGCGCGCCGTCGTCGCCGTCGGGCGAACGCCGACGCCGCCGCCGCCGTCACACAAAATCTCGCCGGCTTCCTCGCGCCCAAAACCCTGTCCGCAACCCCTCCTCCTCGGACACACACACGCACAACACCCGCAGCAAGCATCAACCCGAAGCAATCCGCAGCATCGAAGCGCAGCGGCGTCCCCATCGTCGTCCGATTGCTCTTGCCTCCTTGCGTTCTCCTCCCCCCTCTCTCTCTCTCCCACGCACATCAGCGCGCGCCTCTCGACCCGGGAGCGGCCGCGATGGCGGCAGCAATGCGCGCGGGGGGACTGGGCGCCGCGGCGCCCGCCGTCGGCCGGCCCCTGCCGTGCCTGCGCCTGCCCACGGTGCCGCGCGCGACCACGGCGGACAACAGCAGGAGCAGCAGGAGAGGGGCAGCAGGAGGAGCAGCAGCAGCAGCGGCAGGAGGAGCAGCGGGAGCAGCAGCAGCAGCAGCAGCCGCGACGACGACCAGCAGCGCCCTGTCCCCCGCGCGGCGGACGCTGCTGCGCGGCGGGGGCGCCCTGCTCCTGGGCCTGGCGGGCGGGGCGGCCCCCTTTGCGCGCGACGTGCGCGCGGCCGTCTTCCAGCAGGTCAGCGTGCAGGTGCAAACGGTGGGCCAGGAGGGCGACGAGGACGGGGACGACGCCTCGCCCGCGGAGAACCCGCCGACGTACGTCAAGGCGACGGGGCGGATAGTCGCGAGTGAGTTCGAGCGCAGGTTCCGGGCTGAGCGCGCGCGCGGGATCGCGGGGGGGCAAGGACGCGGGCGCGATTTGGCGCCGAGCGCCGCGACGAGGAATTTCGCCGACGGCGCGCGTGGCGTGCGGAGAGACGGCACGGCACGGTGCACGTCTCTCTCGGCGGCGGCGGGCCGGGCATGCGTGACCCTGCCTCGCCTTGCCTGGCCGCGGGTGGGACCCGGTGCTCTCGGCCCCGCGACCGCGTCACGTCCGCCCCGGCCGGGGACCGCCTCGCGCCCGTGAATCGCTCCCCCGCCCTCCCCCCTTTTCGTTGCCGCGCTCACCCGTGCCCCCTCCCCCGCTCCCCACCCCACCCCCAAATCACTAACACCCCAGTCGGCGACCTGCACGGCGACCTCTCCAAGACCATCCGCAGCCTCCAGCTCGCCCGCGTCCTCTCCATGGGCCCCGACGGCCGCACGCCCACCTGGGTCGGCGGCGACGCCACGGTCGTGCAGCTCGGGGACGTGCTCGACCGCGGCGACGACGAGATCGCCATCCTGCGCCTGCTGCACGGCCTCCACGCGCAGGCGCACGCATTTGGCGGCGCCCTGTACATGCTCAACGGCAACCACGAGTCCCTCAACGTGTGCGGGGACTTCCGGTACGTCACCCCGGGCGCGTTCGTCGAGTCGGCCGAGGAGTTTGGCATCGCGCGCGAGGCCGCTTTATGCAACTGGGAGGGGTGCATTCAGGCGCGCGCCTCGCTCTACCTACCCGGTGGCAAGGTCGCGCGCATGCTCGCGCGCAACCCGACCGTCCTGGTGGTCAACGACACCGCCTTTGCGCACGGGGGCCTGCTGCCCACGCACGCGGCGTACGGCCTCGAGCGCATGAACGCCGAGGTGGCCGCTTGGATGCGGCGCGACCGCCTTCCCGCCGACGAGGAGGACGAGGAGGGCGGCTTCGCGGCGCCGCCCTTTTTGGCCATGGGCGACGCAAACAGCGTCATGTGGAACCGCACGCTCGGCCGCGAGGCCTTCCCCTCGCCCATCGACCGCATCCACGCCTGCAACGCCGTGACGCAGGCCCTCGAGCGCGTGGGCGCGCGGCGCCTGGTCGTCGGGCACACGCCGCAGATGCGCGGCGTCAACTGCGAGTGCGACGGCAAGGTGTGGCGCGTGGACGTCGGCATGAGCAGCGGCGTGCTGGACGCGCCCGTGGCGGTGCTGGAGATCCTGCCTTCGGACGAGGCGAGCGCGGGGGGCGTGGCGGAGTGCCGCATCGTGACGGAGGAGAGCGCGGCGTCGCTGGACGAGGAGGGGGTGGCGGTCGACTTGTGAGGGCAGAGAGGAGGGGGCTGATTAGCCCTCTTCCGCCCTCTTTCTTTCGTCGGGAGAGAGCGCGCGAGCGCGCGAGCGTTCGATCGTGTGTCCGGCCGCGGCCCCCTTGGCCGCCGCCGCCGCTGCTGGGGTCTCTCCCTCCCCACCCACCGCCCCCCCTTTCTCTGTCTTGACCTGCGCCCGTTGCCAACCGAAACGAGACCCTCCCGCACCAAATATCTGACGCGCCCGCCCCTGTTTCTGTCCCCCCCCATTGTAGAGAGAGAGAGACTTGAAATGAGAGAGATAGAGAGAGAGAGAGAGCGCCGCCGCGTCGCGACGCCCGCTCTTTCTCGCAAAACATCAAAGGCCGGGGGGGCCGCTGCTGACGCTCCGTTCTTGTAGCTTAGAACAGCCCCCACCAGTGTGCGATGCTCGGGCACTGCAAAATTTTGCTCCCTTTATGTTGCTGTTGGTTTTGTGCAAAAAGCTTATCGTTTTCCGTCGCCAGTCGTCGCCGACTTTGACAAATCAAAAAAGGACCTCTCTGCCTTTTTTCGGCATGCGTCCTTGGTCACGCGTCCTCCCCCCTCCCCTCCCTTTAGGACAGCGACCGGTACGCCGCGGGCACGGGCACCCCCAGCGCCTCCGCCGCGCGGATCATGTCCTCCGGCAACGGCGCGCGCACGTCGAGGCGCACGGCCGCGGCCACGGGAGAGGGCGCCGTCGTCGCTGTCGCTGTCGCGCCCCCGCCCTCGCCCTGTCCCTCGCCCTCGCCCTCGCCCTCGCCCTCGCCCTCGCCGCGCGCTGCGCCGCCCCTCGGGCCCCCCTTGCGCGGCGTCTGCTGCTCCGCCGGCGGCACGGCGCACTCGAGCACCAGCCGCCACGCGTGCAGCGCCTGCCTCGGAAGCGCCGGGCGCAGCGCCGCGCCGTACAGCTCGTCCCCGGCGATGGGGAGGCCGGCGTGCGCCAGGTGCAGGCGGATCTGGTGCGTGCGGCCCGTCCGCAGAGAGGCCAGCACGAGGCACGCGCACCGGCGCCGCGCCGCCGGCCGCCGCCGCTGCCCCGCGGCGGGATCCCCTTCGCCACCGCCATCGCCAGCGCTGCCGCCGCCGTCGCCGCCGTCGCCTCCGCCGCCAAATGTGGCGAGGGTCGCCTCACGCGAGGCGTCGCAGGCGAGAGGGGCAGGGTCGGTTTGTCCCGGGCCGGTTTTCAGCGCTGCGGCGCCCGCTGCTGCAGACAGGACCACAAAGCGCGTCGACGCCGGCAAAAAGTCGCCGCCGCCGCCTCCTCCGCCGTCTTCGTCGTCGGCTCGCCGCTCCTCCTGCTGCTCCTCCCCTTCCGCTGCTGTTGCTGCCGCCATCGCCGCCGCCGCCGCCCACGACGGGAGCGCGTCGGCGGCCACCCGTCGTCCCACGGCCGAGCCCGGGTGGCGGCCGATGGCGGCGTCGACCTCGAATGCCAGCAGCGCGCCGGGCGGGTCGCCGGCGCCGAGCTCGACGACGCGCACGCCGGGCGGCGGCGGCGGCGGCGGCGGCGGCGGCAGGTGGGCCGGCTGGCCGTCGCGCTCGCCCTGCCGCTCCGCCTGGAGCCAGGCAGGCGGCCAGCCGTACGCAAGCGCCACGTAGGACTTTTCCGCGGCGCGCCCGCACGCGCCGCCGCCGCCGCCGCCCCCGGCCCCGGCCGCGCGCCCGGCCAGCGCCGCCTGCCCGGCCGCCGCCGCGCGCGCGTCCTTGGCGCACAGCAGCACGCCGCTGGTGTCCAGGTCCAGGCGGTGCAGCACCCGCGGCTCAAAGGGGGCTTGGATACCCTCCCCCGCGCCCCCCTCCCGCGACCCATACCACAGCAGGCGGTTGACCATGCTGCCGCCGCGCCACCGGTGGGCCGGCGTGGTGGCGACGCCCGGCGGCTTGGCGACGGCGAGGAAGCGCGCGCACTCGTGCAGGACGGACAGGCGGGGGTCGCGGTCGCGCGGCATCTCGATGGTGCGCATGGCGCGGTCGAGGAGCCTGGAGGCGCGGCGCTCGGGCAGCGCCATGAGGCGGGCGACCTCGGGCAAAGGGCGGCGCTGCGCCGTCCCTGTCGCCGCCGCCGCCGCCGCCGCCGCCGCCGCCGTCGCCGTTTGGCGGTCGTCGTCGTTCGGCGCTCGTCGCTCCTCTTCTTGCTGCTGCTGCCGCTGATGCTGCTCGCGCTCCTCGGCCATGAACGTGATCCTGAGGATGCGCCGCCGCTGCTCCGCCTCCTGCCGCGCCACCTGCTCCAGCAGCGCGCGCAGCGGCTTGGGCACGCCACCGCTCGCGTCGGCGCCATCGCCGTCGCGGTCGGGCGGCGGCGCCGTCGCCTCCGCCCCCACCTCCTCTGCCGTCGCCGCCGCCGCCGCCGCTTGGTCTGCCCTCCCGGCGAGCGGCGCGGCCTCGGGCGTCGCGAGGTGTTCTGGGCAGCAGGCGCGCAAGTGTCGCATCATGTTGTGCGACTTGGCGCCGTTGCCGCAGGCCGGGCACGACGCCATGTGTTTGGGTTTGGTTGGTTGTCGCTCGCGAGTCGGCGGCGGCAGCGGCGGCGGGCGCGCGCGATCGAGGCCGCCGCTCGGCGCGGGCGCGTCGGCGGCGGCGACGGCGTGTCGCCTCTTGAGCTGGTTGTGTTGCGCGCCGCCGTCCGCCTCTGGTACGCGCGCGCGCGTCCTTTTCATCGGTGGGTGGCCATTGTGTTGTTTGTTGTTGTGGGGAGTGGGTTTCGGCAAAGTGCCGACGCTCAAGAGAAGTGGCAATGGCGCCTGTGATCAAGCGGTAACCGAAAGGGCGTGTTTCGCCAGTGTTTCGCCAAAACGTCGCCCTTTCTCTCAAGCCTTTCTGGTCACACAAGACCCCTCGATCGCAAGGATCACCACCTCGCCCGCGCGCGCGTCAACACACACAGAGAACAAGCAGAGAGACACACAGAAAATCAATCCCAGCGAGAGAGAGATGGTGTGGGGGGCGCTCGGCGTCGTCGCGTACGCGGCCTCGGCCGGGCTGCTGGCCGAGCTTCTGTCGCACGTGATGGTGTACGGCAAGCCCGAGTTCCAGCGGCTCATGCGCACGTACCAGCTCGAGGCGGCCAAGCACCGGAAAGCGCAGCAGCAGCAGGGCGCCGGCGGCGGCGCGGCGGCGGCGCTGGCGGGCGCGTCCCCGGGCGGCGGCAGCGGCACGACGGCCGCGCGCAACCTCAAGCGCGCCGACCAGGCCGCCCAGCAGGCCGCCGGCGAGCTCGCGGCCAGCCGCGCGCGCGCGGGCATGTACGGCATGGTCGTCATGATCCCGGCCTTCATGCTCATGGGCCGCGTGTTCGGCCCCACCGCCGTGCTCGGCCGGCTGCCCTTCACGCCGCCGGGTTGGATGCAGGGCGTCACGCACCGCGGCCTCGAGGGCACGGACGTGCGCGAGTTCGGCGCCGCGTTCGTCTACGCCATCGCGCTCAACGGCGTGCGCGTCAACCTGACCAAGCTGCTGGGCTCGGGGCCGAGCAAGGGCGAGGCGGCGATGGCGGCGCTCGCCAACGACCCGGCAAAGAAGTGGGCGCAGGCGGGCAGGGGCGGGCAGCAGGTGCGCAAGGCGAGGTAGACGGTATGGGGGAGAGCGCGACCTGTCGGAGTCTTGCTGGTTTCAAAGGAGGAGGGCGCGCGCGTGGGAGACAGCGGGGGGCGCGCGACAATGGAAACGGCGCGTGACGCCGCAAAAAAAAACACAATGAATGTAATCGCAAAATTGCTTTGATGATATGTGATCTAGTTTGTTCGACGTGCGATGGATTGGGACAAAGTGGCGGCGCGCAGCCGGGGGGGGGGGGGGGGGGGGGGGGGGGGGGGGGGGGGGGGGGGGGGGGGGGGGGGGGGGGGGGGGGGGGCAGGAACAAGAGAGAGAGAGAGGGACAAAGGGAGACACGGCGGCCGCGCATGCGCGCGTGCGCGCCCAGCGCCCTTTTTTTCGCCGCGGCGCGCGCGGCGGTTCGGCGGTGTTTTGTTGTTGTTGTTGTTGTTGTTGTTGTTGTTGTTGTGTGTGTGTGAGGAGGAGAACGCCTAGTGTGTGCGGGGGTTTGTCGCGTGTGCTTGATCCGTGCAGAGGGGGCTGAGGGCGGGGAAGACGGTGCATCAACAAAAGGCGCGAGGAAGGGGGGCCGCCACAGGGGAGCGTGGTGGTGGTTTTTTTGCGCCTCTCCTCGCTTCTCTCTCTCTCTCCGAAAGAACGAGAAATAAAAACGCACCAATCCTCTCTCATCCATCCTCTTCACCACCATCGTCCATCCCCCTCTACCACTGGAACTTGGCCTCCACCAACACGTCCTCGTACAGCTGCGCCGCGTGGTCCCAAGACAGGTCCTGCGCCATGCCCCGCCGCGCGATGGCGTCAAACGTCGGCCGGTGCTCGCGGTACGTGTAAAGGGCGTTGCCAAGCGCGCCGCGCATCTGCCCGGCCTCGGCGCGGTCGAACGTCCACCCCGTGCCCGTGTCCGAGGCCGGGTCGAAGGGCGCGACCGTGTCCCTGAGGCCGCCCACCGCGTGCACGACGGGGACGGTGCCGTAGGCCATGGCGTACAGCTGGTTGAGGCCGCAGGGCTCGAAGCGGGAGGGCATCAGGAGCAGGTCCGCCGCCGCGGTGATCCGGTGCGCCATGCCGACGGAGAATCCCACCCACCCGCGCACGCTGTCCCGGTGCGCGCTCTCCATGCCGCGCAGGTCGCCCTCGAGGTCGGCGCGCCCGCTCCCCAGGAGCACCAGCTGCGCGCCCTCCCCCGCGATCCACCCCGCGCTGTCGCGGATCAGGTCGACGCCCTTTTGGTAGTCCAGCCGCCCGATGAACCCGATGAGGGGGGCGTCGGCCCTTTCCGGCAGGCCCAGCTCGCGCTGCAGCGCGCGCTTGCACGCGGCCTTGCCCTCCTTGAGTGTGTCCAGGCTGTAGCGAGTGTACCCGTCCGTGTCGAGGGCGCTGTCGTTCTCCGGGGACCACTCGTCCCGGTCGATGCCGTTGACGATGCCGCGCAGCTTCCACTGGGCGTCCCGCACGACCTGGTCCAGGCCCCACCCGCCCTCGGGCGTCTGGCACTCCCACGCGTACCCGCCGGAGACCGCGACGAGGCGGTGCGCGTTCTGCAACCCCGCCTTCATGACGTTCATGTGCTCGCCGCCGATCGGGTCGAACAGGCGCAGCTGCTCGCGGTAGGGCTCGGGCAGCTCGAGCAGCGCCGACTCGGCAAACGGCCCCCGGCCCTGGTGCGCCATGTTGTGGATGACGAAGACCGCGCGCGCGTACGTCATCTGCCCGTGGTCGCGGTAGTGCGCCTGCAGGTAGGTGGGCAGCAGGGCCGTGTGCCAGTCGTTGGCCACGAACACCGTGTTGCTGTCGCCGTAGGGGACGCCGCCGCAGGGCACGTGCCACACTGCCTCCAGCCCGGCCTTGCACAGCAGCGCGCACCGGAAGAGGATCTCCTCGCGCGCGCCCGTGTAGATGTCCCCGCCCACGCGGCCGTGGAAGCAGGGGTGGTCCACGAACACAAAGTCCACCCCGTCGACGTAGGCGTGGAAGAAGCCGACCTCGACGTCCTGGTGGAACACGCGCACCACGCGGCGGACGCCCGTCTCCCACGCGTTTTCGTAGTCTAGGTAGCGCGGCACCACGGCCATGACGCGGTGCCCTCGGCGCGCGAGCGCCTTTGGCAGCGCGCCCATGACGTCGCCCAGCCCCCCGGTCTTGGACCAGGGGGCGCACTCGGCGCCGACGAACACGACGTTGAGGGTGGCGTTGCCGCTGGGCGTCAGTTTTGGGCCGCTGTCGGCGGGCGCGTCTGCGGCGGCGGCGTCGGCGGCGACGGCGGCGGCCTCTGGCTGGGGGGGCGGCGGCGGCGGCAAAGCTTGCTCCTGCTTGGGGGTCGGGGGGGCGAGGGCGGGCGCGGGCGCGGGCGCGGGCGCGGGCGCGGGGGCCGGTGCGCGGGGGCCCGGCGGGCTGGCGACCGCGGCGGCGGCGGCGGGCGAGGGCTGCGACCGCGGCGGCTGCGGCGGCGGCGAGGGGGCGCGCGCCGCCGCCCGCGCCTCGAGCTGCTCGGCGAAGGTGTCGGCCGCCGACGCCGCCGAGGCCGCCGGCGCCGCACGCTGCTGCGCGGGCGGGGGCGGCGGGCGCAGGCTGCCGCCGCCGCTGCTGCCGGGTGCGTTGCCGCCGTTGCGGGCGGGCGCTGCTGCTGCTGCTTTTGCTCCTGCTGTTGGTGCCGCTGTCGCCGCCGCCGCCGCCGCCGCCGCCGCCGGGGGCGTCGCCACCGCTGCCGCGCCGCCGCTGCCGCCAACCGCGTCCTCCGCGGCGGCGCCGCCGCGCAGCGTCTCTAACAGGCGCGCCTGGCTCTGCTTGCGCTCGTCGACCTGGTAGATTTGTGGCGATTTCAAAGGGGTTGGGCGGAGGGGGAAGTGAGCAAGAGAGCGCCCGTCAAACGGGAGGCGGGGGAGGGGAGGGGCAAGCCGAGCGGGGCGGCGCAGCGGGGCGGCACAGGTTTTTTTGGGGGGGGGGAAGAGGGCGGCGTTCGATTCGCCGTCGGCGTCGGGCCGCGCCTCTGCTTCAACGCGCACGAGGCTGGGCGGGCAACAGGAGGACCGAGGGGGGAGGGGGTAGAGGAGCGCTCTGCCCGAACTTCCCGTCGTCGCCCCGCCGGTCTCTCTGCGCCAGCGCGCCACACCCGCCGCCCGCGACAAACAATGTGGGCGTGGCCACCCTGGGCCCCACGCACCTCGCGCAGCAGCGCCTCGTGCAGCTGCCACAGGTCCTGCTCGTTGTCCGGATCCGCGACGCGCGCGGCCACGCCCCGGCGGCCTGCGTTGTTGTTTGAGTTTGGGAGGGGAGAGAAGAGAGGGGGGGGGGGGGGGGGGGGGGGGGGGGGGGGAGGGATCGACGTCAGCGCTTGGACTTTGCTTTGCGCCCCCTCCGCTTGCACGGGGCCGCGCCGGGCGCCCGCGGCCGATATAAAGGTCGTGCGCGCCCAATGCGGGCGGTACTGCCGGTCGGCGCGATCGGGGAACCAAGGGATTCGACGCACCTGCGCGCCGCGAGCGAGACCCAACTCCCAGCGGGCAGACGCGAGAGCCCTGAAGCGCAGCAGCAGCAGCAGCAGGAGCGGAGGGAGCCCAGGCGCCCGCGCGCCCGGAGGCGCCTGCAGCCAGGCCGCGCTGCATTGGTTCCGGGCGGCCGCGGGAGGGGCGGGGCGCGCGGACGGGGGAGGGATTGGGGGGGGAGGGAAGTGGGCGCCGATCCAGGAGGGGGTTAGAGGCCTCCTTTGTGTTCTTGAGAACGTGAGCCCCCTTCGTCGTGACGGGGTGTGGCTTACTCCAGGGGTGAGGGGAAGCGCAAGAGCTTTTGGTGCAGATCGGGTTAGATTGAAGAAGCGGCGGCGCGCGGCGCGCGTGAAGACGACCGAGGCGACCCGGGGCGAGCGACGGCGACGGCGACATAGCGATTTACACCGAGCAACAATGCAAATGAGTGGGCTCCGCGTAACAAAAAAGATTCCGCCTACGGGACAATCGGGGGCAGGGGGCGCCAAGCGGGGAGAGAGAGAGCGGCGTTGGCAAGGGGGGGCGAGGCGCCGCGTGCTCGCGTCGTTCCCCCCGCCCCCCACGCGCGGCCGCCCTCCTTTTCCGCCCGTGCTGTGTCTAGACTTTCTTCTCCCAGCGGGCCTCCAACGACCGACAGACCAAGAAAAAGGGGGAGGCGGGGGGGGGGGGAAACCGGG
>Ga0209491_10001192_pt1 | contig 51536 bp, 45 predicted proteins | sample BON02_FD_187213 | JGI IMG/M metagenome (GOLD analysis project Ga0209491, IMG submission 187213) | Freshwater microbial communities from Lake Bonney liftoff mats and glacier meltwater in Antarctica - BON-02 (SPAdes) (version 2) | ecosystem: Environmental > Aquatic > Freshwater > Ice > Glacier...
GAATTCTGTTACCGATTAAACAGATCTAGAAGCAAGAAAACAATCTTTCACAACTTAATTTCTAGAATGATTATTTCACCAAAATTATATCATAACAAAATGGTATGCACTTAAATAGCGACCTCTATAAAATTTTTTTCATAATACGAATGTATACAATTTTCTTCGTATTAAAGTTTATTAGGACAGTAGTGATGGGTTTATACATTAAACCGGAAGTGCATCATGTCGCCATCTTTTACGATGTACTCTTTGCCTTCTACTCTTAGCTTTCCAGCTTCTCTGCATTTAGCTTCAGAACCTAGCTCTATATAATCATTATAAGCTATCACCTCCGCACGGATAAATCCCTTCTCAAAATCAGAGTGTATCACTCCTGCTGCCTGAGGTGCGGTAAACCCTTTTGTGATGGTCCACGCTCTTACTTCTTTCTCACCTGCTGTGAAATAGGTAGCATATTTCAATAATTTATATGCCTCTTTTATTATTCTATTTGCACCGCTTTCCTCCAGCCCCATATCCTCCAAAAACATCTTCTTATCATCCTCTTCCATCTCTATCATGTCAGACTCTATCTCAGCAGAGACAAACATTACCTGAGCATTTTCATCTTTCACAGAATCCATAAAAGCTTTCGTATGATGATTACCACTTACAACACTAGCGTCATCTACATTGCACACATAAAGTACTGGTTTGGCAGTAATTAGGTTCAGATCTTTCACAAGTTCCCACTTGGTTTCTTCCATTTCTACAGTGCGGACTGACTTGCCCTGTATCAAGGCTTCTCTGATAGTATTTGCTACATCATAGATAGCTTTCGACTCTTTATTTCCAGAGTCTGCCAGTTTTTTTACCTTAGCTATTTTAGCCTCTATAGCCTCTAGATCTTTAAACTGGAGCTCAATATCTATTATTTCCTTATCCCTTACGGGATCTATAGTCACATCTACGTGCGTAATATTGTCATCATCAAAACAACGTACCACGTGTAGTATAGCATTGGTATTTTTAATGTTTCCTAGAAATTGGTTTCCTAGACCTTCACCCTTACTAGCACCTTTTACCAGTCCAGCTATATCCACTATCTCTACTGTGGTAGGCACTATTTTTTGAGGGTTTACTAGGTCTGATATACGCTTTAGACGCTCATCTGGCACAGTAATGACACCTATGTTGGGCTCTATCGTACAAAAAGGATAGTTAGCACTCTCCGCTTTTGCACTGCTTAGGCAGTTAAATAGAGTTGATTTTCCTACGTTGGGCAAGCCAACTATTCCGCATTGTAATGCCATTATTTCTTAATTTGGCTGCAAGTTTAGTTATAATTACCCATTTCTATAGCGTCGATTTCGTATGGCTTAAAGAATGCAGGTTTATTCAGAATAAGCAAAACAACGGTTGATACTCCCAAGATGTCAACATTGAACCCAAGAGGTTTCTAGAAAAAGAGAATAGCGAATAGAATACCGGAGATAAGCTTAACAAGTTAATTCTGTAGCTACGGGATAATTGATTAATTAGTTGGATAAAAAAGGACACGTATTGTTCTTAGGTATAGCACTAGTAGAATATCGTGTTGTTTTCATAGACATATGGCAAATACGGATAATCGTAATACTGCGATTTTGTCAGCTAAATAATTAGGAACGTATTTTGAAAGGATACGACTGATGATTCGGTTAATAATAAAACTCATAGACTCTATAGCGTGGCCACTCACGGTGGTGGTAGCTATCTGGTTGGTGTTTTTTCTGAATCTGAGTTTCCAATGGAATCTAAACCACTACGGCATGCACCCCAAAGAGCTACAAGGCGTTCTAGGTATTTTTACGATGCCTTTCTTACACGGAGATTTTGACCATTTGTTTTCTAACACTGTACCTCTACTACTTTCAATGGGCTTTATCTTCATATACTTCGAAGAGCACAAAGTCAAAATACTAGTCTACAATCTGTTGCTTACAGGTGTAATACTACTAATTATAGGCGACCAAGGCACTAACCACATAGGTGCTAGTGGATTAGTATATGCATTTGTTTTCTTCCTAGTAACTCACGCTTTTTTTACTAGAAACAAAGAAATGCTCGGTGCTGCGTTTGTACTTATCTTCTTATATGGCGGACTCATCTATGGGCTATTCCCAGACTATGGTAAGCTCATAGGCAAAAACATATCGTGGGAAGGTCACCTAGCAGGAGCCTTGTCAGGGATATTCTTTGGAATGATATACCGAAAAGAAGGACCACAACAACCGATGTTCTTTGTAGAGGATGACGATGACGACGACGATGACCCAGATGCATATTGGAAACTCCCACAACAGCCAGCACATGACACCACTGTACATTATCATTATAAAGAGAAGGAGTAAGTGCATTTATTAAAATATTGACTTAAGACACCAAACCCATTTTCACGTCCGTTTGTTAAATTTACACCACGTGTTAGGATTTCAATTTTCAAAATACATACCCAAAAAGGTAGACGGCAGTAACTTTGAGAGTTTGCTAGACCTGTTTAAGCAACTATTGCTTTACACCAGCGGTGATATGGCCGAGGCTATCGACTGGATGAATGAGCTGGACAAACAGCATAACATCACCAATAGTGACTATGGCATGGGAGACTTTATCCAAGACCTAAAAAACGAAGGTTATATGGACGAGAACTCAAGCACTGGCGAATATGAGATTACATCTAAAATGGAGCAAGCCATCCGAAAAAATGCTTTGGAAGAAGTATTTGGTAAGCTAAAGAAAAGCGGAAAAGGCAATCATAAGACAAGATTTACTGGGATAGGCGACGAGAACACCGCAGATATGCGTAGCTACCAATACGGCGATAGTCTGGACCAGATAGCACTTACAGAAAGTATAAAAAATGCTCAGCTAAACCACGGGGAGAGTGGTATGATGACTACAGACGACTTAGTCATTAATGAAAAAAGCTATAAAACACAGACTAGTACTGTGCTTATGATAGACATAAGCCACAGTATGATACTCTATGGTGAAGATAGAATAACTCCTGCCAAGCGAGTAGCACTTGCACTTGCAGAATACATCAATACCCAGTTTCCTAAAGATACGCTAGACATAATTGTCTTTGGAAATGATGCATGGCAGATATCACTCAAGGATCTTCCCTACCTCAAAGTAGGTCCATACCATACCAATACAGTAGCTGGACTACAGCTTGCCCGGGAAATACTCCGCAGAAAACGAAATCCGAATAAACAAATATTTATGATAACAGACGGCAAACCAAGCTGCCTGAAAGAAGGAATAAAGTATTACAAAAACAGTTTTGGGCTGGATAAGAAAATAGTGAATAAATGCTACAACGAGGCTGCGGCTTGCCGTAGATTAGGCATACCTATCACCACTTTTATGATAGCACAAGACCCATATCTACAGCAGTTTGTAGAAGAATTTACAGAAACTAATAATGGGAAAGCATTTTATACCGGGCTAAAAGGTCTTGGAGAAATAGTATTTACTGACTACGCCAAGAATAAGAGAAAGAAGTTTTAGACTTTTGTTCACTTCTCGATACATTGCTGCTAACGCAGCAACACTCGAAATGACAAAAGAAAAACAACCTATAACTGACCAACAATACTCAGATTTACAAAATAAAAATAACAAAGGGGGCAGAACCTTTTGTCAGCTCGAGTGGCACAGCTTCAGCTGGGTTGTACCGAGAGTTAGCAAAAAGATCCAAATACACAGAACACTACAATAAATGACAAAACCAACAACACTAGGCGAACTAAAAGCCAGCGGCTATCAGCCGACTACTATACGCGAAGAACTCAAGAGCAACCTTCGTAGACGATTAGCAGCTAAGGAATCTATATTCACAGGAATCTTGGGATATGAGAATACCGTAGTTCCTGATTTTGAAAGAGCCATACTCTCTGGACACAGTATAAATTTGCTCGGACTTCGTGGACAAGCCAAAACTAAAATGGCTCGTCAGCTTACAGGTCTTTTAGACGAGTACATCCCGTACATAGCTGGTAGTGAAGTAAATGATGATCCTATAGCTCCTCTATCCTACTTCGGTAAACAACAGGTGCTAGATAATGGAGACAAGACTCCCATAGCTTGGCTGCACAGAGACGAACGATATGTAGAGAAGCTAGCTACCCCAGATGTATCTGTAGCAGATCTGATAGGTGACGTAGATCCTATAAAGGCCATTAACGAGAAACTAAGTTATAACGATGAGCGAGTAATCCATTACGGCATTATCCCAAGAGCCAATAGATGCATATTTGTAATCAACGAATTACCCGATTTACAACCAAGAATACAGGTAGCTTTATTCAATATTCTACAAGAAGGTGATATCCAGATACGTGGATTTAAGATGAGACTTGCCCTTGATATGCAATTTGTATTTACTGCTAATCCAGAGGACTATACCAATAGAGGAAGTATAGTAACTCCACTCAAGGATAGAATAGGAAGTCAGATTTTGACTCACTACCCTAAGACATTAGCCATGAGTAAGTCAATCACAGCACAAGAAGCTAAACGAGACGCAGATAAGGAGAAAGTAGTAATAATGCACGACCTCATCCCGACGCTCATAGAGCGTCTAGTGATAGAAGCTCGTACAAGTGAGTTTGTAGACGCTAAGTCTGGCGTATCTGCCAGACTAGCCATATCTGCACTAGAGAATGTATATAGCGGGGTAGAACGTCGTGTGACTATGAATGGAGATAAGAAGTCACTCGTGCGTATTAGCGACTTAGTAAGTATCATCCCAGCTATCACAGGTAAGATAGAAATGGTGTACGAGGGTGAGCAAGAAGGACCACTGAACGTGGCATATCAGCTTATAGGAAAAGCCATACGAGCAGAATTTGTACAACATTTTGAAAATCCAGAACGTTTGAAAACTAAGGATGCAGATGGTAACTCAAAAGAGAATGCTTTTAGCCGCATTACAGACTGGTTTGAGCGAGGAAAAACAATAGAGCTACCTAGTGACGCTAGTGATAAAGAATACCAACGCATACTCAATAGTATAGATGGCCTAGCTCTCTTCGTAGACGAGAATATGCAAGAAGCTAGACCACTAGAAAAACATCTATGGATGGAGTTTGTGCTGCACGGTCTAGCAGAATACTCAAAACTAAGCAAAAACCAACTAGACGAAGGTTTAGAGTTTAAAGACTTATTTGGAAGTATGTTGAACTTTGACCAATAACTATATTTAACCAATAACTGAAAGAGGCTCTCCCATTGAAATCAATGTTAGAGCCTCTTTTTTTGTATCGGTACATAATCATCAAACAAAATGACAAATAGCACAATTCAATTTTAGAATGATTTTTCAGGATATATGAGCTGTTTTTACATACTTGCAACCTAAGTGAACAATCACATTTACATACTATCTGGTTTAGGGGCAGATGATCGTGTATTCTCGAGAATTAACTTCCCAGAGAATCACACTCACCTCGCATGGATAGAAAATAAACCTAACGAGAGTTTACAAGGATATGCTGCCCGCATGGCTCAGAAAATAGAGCATCCGAATCCCATATTAATTGGACTAAGTTTTGGTGGTATAGTAGCTCAGGAAATCACAGCTGTAATTCCTATAAAAGAATTAATCCTAATTTCTACCATTCGAACTGTGAAAGAAAAGCCAAGGTATTTCAGTCTTGTAGCTAAACTAGGATTGGTGAACTATATGCCTGATTTCCTACTAGCTAAGCCAAACATATTTATTGCTTACGCATTTTCATTGACTGCCAAAAAAGATAAGGAGGTACTCCAGTCTTGCTTTGATAATACCACTACAATGCATATGAGATGGGCAATGAGCCAGATAGTAAACTGGACAGGAGTAACATCTAACACCCCAACGTTTCAGATTCACTCACGACAAGATAGAATATTTAGGAGAGGAAAAAACTTAGCAGACGCTTATATCAATGGCTGTCACTTTGCGGTGTATACTAATGCAAGTGAGTTAAATGAGATACTCAGTAATAAGCTTAATTGATGTTCACATTTCGACTCCACTCAATGTGACATCGACTACGCTATATGTGAGATCAACTCAGTTCAATATGACACTAAACCTACTCAAAATAACATTAATCCATCGCCTCTATCTTCTTCAAGACAGCATCTGCTTCAGCAGCTTTAGCATCGGAGGCAGTTCTGTTCACTGTACTTAGCTTATGCGTTTCTGATAGTAGTTTTTCATACTGCTCTTCTAGCTTCTCTTTCTCTGATTTTTTTTTGAATAATCCAAACATATACATTTAACAGATAGTAAGACTTTTAGATTTACAGATCTTTTGAAATACCATTCATTAAATAGAGAATAAAAACATGTGACTATTTCTTACGTCTGCCATGATCAAAAAGACCTTCTTGTCTTCCGCGTTTTTTCTTCCCATTCTTTTTTTCGAAGCCTTGCATATCATCTTGCATAGCCGAACAATGCTTCGGTTTACAAGATGATACTCCTGTGAGTAGAAATGCTCCTAGTGCAATCAAGAGAATAGTTTTTTTCATCTTGACAAAGTTAAGGTATTTTAAAGAGGGAATAGTATGAAACCAAAAAACCGCCAATGACTTATGCCATTGACAGTTTTTACTTCTGACTAATTGCTCTATTAGAAGAATTTTATTTAGCGTCTGCTACCAACTTTAACTCAAATTGTATAGCGTCATTTATAAGGTAATCTCCTAAGTTTTTAAAGAAATTACCGCTATTATATGTAACACCCCAAAGTGTTCTATCTATAGCAAATGATGCGGTAGCAATTAACTTACCAGCCTCTGTCTGTACAAAATATGGCACCGTAATAGCTTTGGTTACCTCCTTGATAGTAAGATTGCCTGTAAGGCTATCTTTAGAAGCACTTATTATTTCAAAAGACGCAGTTGGATATCTTTCTACTTCAAAGAAATCACCTGTTGTCAAATGACCTAAAAGCTTAGCTTTTGTTTCTTCATCTATACCTTCATCAGTAACAGTCAATTTAGTAAGATCTATCACAAAATTACCCGCAGTTAAAGCTCCGTCTGCCATAGCCAGTTTTCCCTCTTTTATAGCTACAGTACCTGAGTGAGAATCACCACTTGGCTTAGTCCCTTTCCAAGATACCGTACTTTCTTCTTGATTTACGGCATACTCTGTGTTAGACTCTGCTGCAGTTGCAGCTTCTTTAGCATCTCCGGCATCTGCAGTAGATGCACCAGAACCGCACGCCATGAAAACTATGGCAATTCCTGATAGTAATAATACTTTTTTCATTGTTCTTTTAAATTTTAGTTGTGAATTTACTTGTATCAACATGTAAACTGAAAATTAGTTTTACTTTAGGTATATTATTTGCTATCTCTACTCCATATTTTCATGTCAATTTTAAGCATACGTTTCACCAAAGCTATAGTTCTATTGCTCTTTGCAATGTACTCCCAAGCACAAATTCAAGTAGTAAATAAAAACCTAACTCCTATTTCAGGTGTACAATTATTCAACGGGTCTAAATTCCTTGGCATTTCTGATGATCAAGGGTATCTAAATGTAGACACTAGTTCTATTTTAGAGTACACGTGGACACTCACCCATAGCAGTTTCTACACTCGTAATATTTCCAAAGCTACTTTGGCCAACGGTAGTACTATAATTTTAACACGAAGCACCAGTTCTTTTGACCCTGTAGTCATTTCTAGAAAGGGCCAGAGCGGACTGTATAAAGATATTTCTACGCCTATAGACCTTATTACTAAAAATAAAATAAGCCTCTACCAACCGCAAACAGCAGCAGACTTATTGAACTTAGAAAACAAAGTATACATACAAAAAAGTCAACAAGGTGGCGGCAGTCCTATGATAAGGGGATTTGCGACGAATAGAATACTAATTGTAGTAGATGGTGTACGTATGAATACGGCTATATTTAGACAAGGAAATGTACAAAATGTAATAGCTATTGATCCGTTTACCATTGGCACTACAGAGGTTATTTTCGGACCAGCAAGTCAGTTTTATGGTAGCGATGCAATAGGAGGAGTTTTGAGTTTCGAAACTATTAATCCTACTTTTGCTGACTCTGATACTATGCAGACCAATGGCAATGTGAGCCTACGATATAGCTCTGCTAGCAATGAGCAAACTGTACATACAGATTTTTCTTTCAGTAAGAGAAAAATTGCCAGTTTTTCTAGTATCACCTTTTGCAACTTTGGGGACTTAAAAACAGGAAAGAATGGACCCGAAGTATATACAAGACCAGACTATGTGGTGTATACTGGCTCCAATGATTCTATTATTCCTAATTCAAATAAAAATCTACAGGTACTAAGTGGGTATAAGCAGTTCAATTTTTTGCAAAAATTTCGATTTAAACTTACAGATAATATAGACCTAAGTACAGGCATACACTATAGCGTAACCTCTGATGTACCTAGATACGACAGACTTATAGAGCGAGGAACTAACGATACTTTACTGAATGGAGACTGGTACTATGGACCACAAAAGTGGTTTATGAATAACTACATCTTGAGTATAAGAAAACCCGCTAAAATCTATGATAGCATCTTAGTTACAGCTGCTTTTCAGCGTTTTGAAGAAAGCAGAAACGATCGGTATATATACGATACCAAACTACGCCAAAGAGTGGAAACCGTACATGCATATAGCTTGAGTGGAGATTTCTACAAAGAGTTAAAGAACAAAGCATCTTTTAATTATGGGCTCGACTATGTTTTTAATAGGGTAGGTAGCTCAGGAATAAAACTAGACATAAATGATGGCACCTACTCACCTACTAGTACACGCTATCCTGATGGGTCTGCTTGGTCATCTGCTGGAGTATACACTAACTACATGCAGCGACTCCGCAAGTGGTACACTTTAGAGTTTGGTTTTAGATATAATGTGGTAAATACTAACGGAACCTTAGACACTACCTTTTTCGCTTATCCAGTCACTAGCTTTAATAATACCAACGATGCTTTTACTGGATCCATTGGTCATATCTTTAAATTGAAAAAAGGGTCCGTATCGCTGGTTACTTCTACAGCATTTAGGTCACCCAATATTGATGATATAGCTAAAGTATTTGATAGAAATACCGGTTTTGTAACTGTACCTAATCCATATTTAGCACCTGAATATGCCTATAATGCTGAGATTAATTTCAATTATCTCTTGCTACCTAAACTTAAGATAAGTACTTCCATTTTTTACACCTATTTAGATAATGCCATCAGTCTATCCAACAGCACGTTTAATGGGAAAGATAGCATCTTCTATGAGAATGTAAAGAGCCAGGTACAGACGTTGACTAATCAAGATTACGCTAGTGTATATGGCAGTCAGATCACGCTTAAATACTTAGTAAGTGAGCAACTGACTATCAACTCTAGCTACACACTGCTGCAAAGCAATTCTAGTAACAATGGCCCTATAAAACATATAACACCCAATTTTGGTGGCAGTAGCATAGAGTATAAAAAAGACAATTGGTTTGCTAGTATTTATTCTACTTATAATCAAGAGTTTAAAAACGTGCGATTTGCTAATAGCAGCGAGCAAGGTTCCGATTTCTTATATCCTAAAGATAAGAATGGCTTACCTTACGCACCAGCTTGGTTTACGCTCAATGCTAGAAGCAGCGTTACGCTATCAGATAAGTTTACTATAAACCTAGGTATAGAGAATATACTAAACAAAAGATACAGACCCTATGGTTCTGGTATATCTGCCGCAGGCAGAAATGTCATCTTTGGTTGCAAGGCTTTATTTTAATTTTATTCCATAAAAAAAGGGAAGCAAATTTTAGTACTTCCCTACTTATACATATATAAACTCGTTTCTACTTCTTTTTACCCGTTCTAGCAATGCTATCTCGCATATCTGTATCGGCTTCTATATTTTTCATTTTGTAGTAATCCATTATTCCTAGATTACCATTTCTAAATGCTTCTGCCATTGCTTTCGGAATTTCTGCCTCAGCTAAAATAACTGATGCTCTAGCATCTTGTGCCTTAGCTTTCATTTCTTGCTCCTCAGCTACAGCCATAGCACGTCGCTCTTCTGCTCTTGCATTAGCCACTTTAAGGTCAGCCTCTGCTTGATCCGTTTGTAGCTCAGCTCCTATGTTTTTTCCTATGTCTATATCTGCTATATCGATAGAAAGTATCTCGAATGCTGTACCTGCATCTAATCCTTTGGCCAATACCGTCTTAGATATCATATCGGGATTCTCTAGTACGGCCTTATGGCTAATAGCTGAACCAATAGTCGTTACTATACCTTCTCCTACCCTAGCCAGAATAGTCTCTTCACCGGCACCACCTACTAGCTGAGCAATATTTGCTCTTAGCGTAACTCTTGCTTTTGCGATAAGTTGTATACCATCCTTAGCTACTGCAGCTACAGGTGGAGTATTAATAACTCTTGGATTTACGGATAACTGAACTGCCTCAGCTACATCTCTGCCAGCAAGGTCTATAGCTGCTGCCATATTAAAGCCTAAAGGAATGTTTGCTTTGTCAGCTGAGATTAATGCTCTAACCACATTATTCACATTACCTCCTGCCATATAATGCGTTTCAAGGTCATTTGCAGTAATGGGAATACCTGCTTTATTAGCATTGATAAGTGCGTTTACTATCAGTGTAGGTGGCACTTTTCTTATTCTCATAAACATAAGCTGTATTATTCCTACTCGTACTCCAGAAACTATGGCTGTAACCCATAGCACCACTGGCACAAAGTATAAAAAGAGCATCAGTAAGAGGAATAATCCTCCTATTAAAATTAGTGTACTTGTCATGTTTTTAAATTCTATTTATAATTGTTAATTTATTTTTTCTACGTAAATCTTATTGTTCAGTATTTTAGTTACCACGATAGCTTCTTTAGCTACTAAAAGACCTCCTTCGGTGTGTACTTCCATTTTTTGTCCCCCAATAATGGCAGATCCTGCTGGTCTTATTGCACTTATAGTTTCTCCTGTATCGCCTACATTAATAGTTAGTTCGTGCACATTATTTGCTTTGCCTTCTATCACATCTGCTATAGCAAACCTATTCCAAATACCATTTTTAAAAGCAAGTACTATAACCGTTGCTAAAAAAATGAGTACTCCAATTAAAGTAATATTACCCGTAGTATATCCATACTCAGAGTATGTATTTACTAGGCCTACAACTATTGTAGCAGCACCTAATAGGCCTATTATAAAACCAGGAGTAAAGAAAATCTCGACAAGTATGAGTAAAATACCCAAAACTATAAGTCCTATTATTACTGTAATTGCCATCGTTTTCGAACCGCTAAGTTATACTATTATCTTATATTTATAGTCACTTTACTACAAGATTACACTCTTTACATCTCAGCGTATGCCTCTACCGGCAAACAGCTGCATATTAAATTCCTATCGCCATAGGTATTATCTACTCTGCCAACAGTAGGCCAAAATTTACTAATCACCAGATGTGCTGCTGGGTAAACTGCCTTCTCTCTAGAATAAGGCTTATCCCATTCTCCTGATATTACAGATTCAGCAGTATGCGGAGCATTTTTTAATACATTGTTTTCCTTATCTGCAACACCATTTTCTATTTCTGCTATCTCCTTGCGTATGCTCAGGAGTGCATCGCAGAACCTATCTAGTTCTGCCTTACTTTCGCTTTCTGTAGGCTCTATCATAAGTGTGCCTGGTATAGGAAAACTTACGGTAGGTGCATGAAAACCATAGTCTATCAATCGTTTAGCAATATCCTCTACTTGTATACCTGAAGTAATTTTAAGTGGACGAGGATCTACTACAATTTCGTGAGCTACTGTACCATTTTGGCCCGTATACAGCACTTCGTATCCTTCTGAAAGTCTGTGTTTCATATAGTTAGCGTTGAGTATAGCGGTAGCTGTCGCCTTTTTAAGTCCTGAGGTGCCCATCATTTTGATGTATGCGTAGCTTATAAGCAATATACTGGCACTGCCAAACGGTGCTGCACTTACCGCTTTCATCGCTTTATCTGTACTTACTCCATCTACCACGGAGTGCCCTGGCAGATATGGGCTTAAGTGCTCTGCTACACCAATTGGTCCCATTCCTGGCCCACCACCACCGTGTGGTATACAAAATGTTTTGTGCAAGTTTAAATGACAAACATCTGCACCTATATTAGCAGGATTGGTATACCCCACCTGTGCATTCATATTAGCTCCATCCATATACACTTGACCACCAAACTGATGTATAATAGAGGTTATCTCCTTTATAGTTTCTTCGTATACACCTGTAGTACTAGGATATGTAACCATCACAGCAGCAAGATTCTCCTTGTGAGCCTCTGCCTTTGCTCGCAAATCGTTTAGATCTATATAGCCATTGGTATGACATTTCACTACTACTACCTTCATTCCGGCCATTACTGCACTTGCGGGATTAGTACCGTGTGCCGATTCAGGTATGATAACAATATCACGATGAGCTTGGTTAGTGTCCATAAAGTATTGACGTATAGTCATTAAACCTGCATACTCTCCCTGTGCTCCTGCATTAGGTTGTAAGCTTACACGGTGAAACCCTGTAATTTCTGATAAATCTCTTTCTAGCTCATGCAGCATTTGAGTATACCCTTCTAGCTGGTGCTTTGGAGCAAACGGATGTATGTTGCCAAACGATTCCCAAGTGACTGGTATCATTTCAGAGGTTGCATTTAGCTTCATAGTACAGCTACCTAGTGCTATCATAGAGTGAGCAAGAGATAGGTCTTTGTTCTCTAAAGATTTTAAGTACCTTAGCATTTCATGCTCTGTATGGTATGTATTAAATACAGGATGCTCTAGATAAGGCGTATCTCTATTTAATTCTAAATCCCACATTTGTGATGTGTTTTCTTTAAAAGAAGCTTCTTTACCTACGGCCTCTGCAAATAGTCTTACTAACTGCATAACACCTTCTAGCTCAGTAGTCTCATCTAAACTAATACAAACTAAATCTGCTGTATATCTAATATTGATGTGTTCCGCCTCTAGGATAGCCTTCAGCTTTTTCTGTAATGCCTCTGATAATGAAACTGCTAATGTATCAAATGCACTATTATTCTTCAACTCATAACCCAGAGCTGTAAGATTATTGGCTAAGATACTTGTAAGTTGGTTTACTTTTTCTGCGATAGATTTTAATCTTATTGGGCCATGGTAAGCCGCGTACATACCAGCCATTATAGCAAGTAATGCTTGTGCAGTGCATATATTACTTGTTGCTTTATCTCTTTTTATATGTTGCTCTCTTGTTTGCAGAGCCATTCTAAGAGCATACTTCCCATTCGCATCTTGAGATACTCCTATTATCCTACCCGGTAGTCTTCTTTTGTGCTCATCTTTGGTTGCAAAATATGCTGCGTGTGGACCACCATTACCCATGGGTATACCAAAACGCTGTGTACTACCTATCACTACTTCTGCACCCCATTCCCCGGGAGCTTTAAGTAAAGTTAATGCTAGTATATCTGCAGCTACAATAGTTTTTACGCCTTTCTCTAGAGCCTTTGCTGTACGAGTAGCATAGTCTTCTACAGATCCTTCTCCGTTTGGGTATTGTACAAAAAGAGCAAAGTACTCCTCGTCTAAATCCACGGCATTAGCATCACCCACTATTACCTCTATTCCAAGAGGTTCAGCTCTAGTTTGTATTACATCTATCGTTTGAGGAAATGCTTTATCTGAGATGAAAATTTTGTTACCCGTATTTTTGCTCTTTGCAGAATATAACATAGCCATAGCCTCTGCTGCTGCTGTAGCCTCATCTAATAAAGAAGCATTTGCTATGTCCATACCAGTAAGATCACAAATCATAGTCTGAAAGTTAAGCAAAGCTTCCAATCTACCTTGAGCTATCTCAGCCTGATAAGGAGTGTACTGAGTATACCATCCTGGATTTTCTAAGATATTGCGTAAGATTACCTTTGGAGTATGAGTGCCGTAGTAGCCCATACCAATGTAACTTTTAGCAACTATATTTTTATTTCCAATCTCTTTCAACTTTTCTAAAAGCTGCACTTCGGTGAGAGCTTCGTCTAAATTGAGCTCCTTTTCTAAGCGGATCTCATCTGGGATGGTCTGAGAGATAAGTTGCTCTATGCTATTGTAACCAAGCATTTGAAGCATCTCCTGCTGTTCTGTAGTAGATAGGCTATTGTGGCGATCAGAAAAAAGTTCTTTATACATTATATAATATTAAAAAGTGATGCGAATTTATATTTTACCTTCTGCTAAAACTTCTTTGTTAAATTTAAGTTTGCAAAAATGACAATTTAGAATGGTCGTACATAAATTTTAAGAGGTAAATATCTATCTAAAAGTTAACTATAAATGGCACTAAAACTAAGAAGTGTCCACATTTACCTACTTAAAACAGTCCCCGATATACTGGCAACTAGCTTACAATCAAATGATTGAAAACGCATTTACCTAGAACAAAGAGCCAATTTATAATTTGGTGATAATTTTACTATTTTTGCTATAGAGTACTTTTTAATTTTGAATCCAATGAGAAAATATTTCTTACTCTTACTTGTAGCAACTATATCCAGTTCCTGTTTTGCACAACAGCATTCAAAACAAAGACCTTTTTGGACTGCTGAGATACTACTTTCTTCCAGCACTTTTTTGAGTGATTTGGGCGGCAAAAACTTCTACGGATCTAATGATATGAGAGATATAGACTTTAAAAATACGAGATATGCATTGGGTACGGGCATTTCGTATAATTATGCTAGAGGTTTTAGCTTCGGATTAAATGCATTTTACACACGTTTGTCTGCGGATGATGGAGAAACTACTTGGGACCGCAGTTACAGAAACTTGCACGTCCGTACAGACCTTATAGAAGCTGCTTTTAAACTAGAGTACACAGTTCCTCAAAATAGTGGGTTACTACGCGGTTTCTATATCAATGCAGGAAGTGGCATAGCATTTTTTACGCCAAAGGCAGAAGTAAATGGTATTTGGTACGACCTAAGAAGCCTTGGAACTGAAGGCCAACTTGTAGACCCTTTTCAAATTCCATATCCTAAGTTTTCTCTAATTATTCCTTTTGGTGTTGGGAAAAAATTCTACTTACCGAATGGCACAACATTAGGGATAGGACTATCCATGAGAAAATCATTTACAGACTACTTAGATGATGTTTCGGGCTCATATTTCGATAATGATTTAATACGTGCAAAGTCAGGTGGTATAGCGGCCTACCTCGCAGACCCATCAGAAGGTGAAGGAGGCGTGGGCACTACAGGTGGAATAAGAGGAAATCCTAAAAATAATGACAATTACTTCTTAACTGGATTTAAAATAGAAATACCTTTGGGCATGAGCAGAGGCGGCAACTTTAATACAAGTTGTTCTTTTGGTGGCTCCTGGATTAACAAAAACGGATCTCTTCCTAAAATACGTAAAGGTGGCAAAACAAGCAAAATTAAACTTTTTAAATAGCTCTAAATAAGTCTCTTATACATTATACGCAATCAAGAACATATCTAAAATATGGAAGAAGTAGTATCTGACATACCCTTAATAACCAATGACGCTGTTGTCTTCGGATTATTGATTTTATTTCTTGCACTTATTTTTAAGTCTAGCGAAATTCCCAGACTTAGTAAGTTTTATAAAGTAATACCAGCTCTGTTATTATGCTATTTCATACCCTCTATTTTTAGTACTATCGGAATTATCTCTCCTATGTGGATAGATATGGACGCAGCCATAAAAGCTATAGCTAGTAACGGATATGATGTTACGGGATTAGATACTTTTAAGACATTTAAAAATTTCGTACTTAAAAACCAAATAAATTCTGACATCCTAGATCCTTTTATAGGCAAGTCTAAATTGTATTTTGTAGCCTCTAGATATCTACTTCCTGCTAGTTTAGTGTTACTTACACTAAGTATAAATTTACGTGAAGTATTCAACTTGGGTTACAAAGCACTCCTTATGTTTATCACTGGTACTATCGGTGTAATAATAGGTGGACCAATAGCTATCCTTCTATTCTCTTGTATAGCACCAGAGGTGGTAGGAGGAGTCACGCCAAATGAAGTATGGCGTGGCATGACAACGATAGCTGGCAGCTGGATTGGTGGAGGGGCTAACCAAGCAGCTATGTTTGAAATATTTAAAGATGGAGAAAAGAATTTAATTTCTGGCAGTATGTATTCTATGATGATTACGGTAGATATTATAGTAGCAGAAGTATGGATGTTCTTCTTGTTACTTGGTGTGGCCAAATCGGAAAAGATAGATATATTTTTCAAAGCTGATTCTTCTGCTGTAAACAAACTAAAAAATCAAATGCAAGATTTTAGCCAAAAAATAGCACGTATACCAAGCTTTACAGATATTATGGTCATTCTTGGCCTTGCCCTTGGGTCTACTGGCATAGCACATCTATGTGCTGATATTTTAGCTCCTTGGATAAAAGAGAACTCACCCTTTCTTGCAGAGACTTTTAGCCTTGGCTCTGGTTTCTTTTGGTTAATCGTAATCGCAACTACATTGGGCATTGTGTTTAGTTTCACTAAACTCCGAAACTATGAAGGTGCAGGAGCCTCAAAAATCGGCGGTGTATTTATATATATATTGGTAGCTACTATAGGTATGAAAATGAATGTGATGGCTATTTTCGATAATCCTGCCATATTTTTAGTAGGTGTAATTTGGATGCTTGTACATATAGTGCTACTGGTAATAGTGGCCAAAATCATACGAGCTCCTTTCTTTTATTTAGCAGTAGGTAGCAAAGCAAATATAGGTGGAGCGGCATCTGCCCCGGTTGTAGCTGCCGCATTTCATCCATCGCTGGCACCTGTGGGTGTTCTCTTAGCAGTATTGGGATACGCACTAGGCACATATGGAGCACTTATTTGTGGCTACTTAATGCAAATGGTAGCACCCATTTAATTATCAACCCAAGTTCGAATCTATTTTAGGCCCTACACGTTAGTAAATCTTTATTTTTGATTGGCAAAGACAAGTACTTAGCAAGCTATTTTTAAGGATAATTTACTATTTAGACGTAAAAAAGACCTCTGTTTATTTTATAATCAATAATTGTGTGTTGGTCAAATATTGGTATAGCAGGCTGTATCTATACAGATAGGCAAGACCTATTGAATGATATAATAATCTGTACTTCTAAATATACGTTGAGCTTAGATTATAAAAAAAAACGTATATTTATGGCCTGAAAATAAAAGTTTTAATTTACGATGCCTCAAATCAGGTAAAACTGTGAGCTATGGCTAATCGAACGAGAGTTTCAGGAGAAGAAGAAGAAATAGAGAGTAGTTCTTTAAAGGTTAGTAATGACAACTAGCCTGCTTTGAGCTTTGGCCTAAAAGGTTCAATCTCCCATTGGAGAAAAAAAGACTTTTAGAAACTCTAAGATGAATAGGTAGATAAATTATTTAAAAAATAAAATTTTAAGACACTATGCAACCTTTTTGTAAAAAAGCAGACTAAAATACAAAGTTATGGCAACCACAGCAAAAACAAGAACCCATTCTGGTATATCACCATATACTGGCACGTGGGACAAAGCAGCAGTTATTCATTTGCTTAAAAGAGTACATTTTGGAGTTAAACAATCTGATGTAGATTACTTTCTCACAAAATCTATGAGTCAGGCAATAGACGAGATACTTACAATAGATCATACTGACCCGTCTCCTCCTATCAATAATTATAACGACAATAATCCAGACCCAAATATTGCCGCTGGCCAAACTTGGGTAAATGATTATAATGGTCAATTGAACGGAGTTAGGATGGGCTCTTTCAAAATGTGGTGGACTGGACAAATCATTAATCAAGACCGTACTATTAGAGAAAAGCTAGTCCTCTTCTGGCACAATCATTTTTCTACACAAACAGATGTATATAATTGGGCCAACTTTGCTTACACACATACTAAACTGCTCAGAAATAACTGTGATAAGAACTTTAAATCTCTTACAAAGAGTGTTACTTTAGATCCTGCTATGCTGGTATTTTTAAATGGTGAGAGAAATACTAATACTGCTCCGGACGAGAATTACTCAAGAGAACTGCAAGAGCTTTTTACATTAGGAAAAGGACCCGGTTCTCAATATGTAGAGGCTGACGTCAGAGAAGGAGCTAAAGTACTTACAGGATGGAGATTAAATAAAACTACAGGAGATGTATATTTTCAAGATAACCGACACGACACTACGGATAAAACCTTTTCTAGTTTCTATAATGATACTACTATAACTGGACAATCAGGTGCAAATGGAGCTAATGAAGTAGATGAATTACTCGACATGATATTTGCACAACAAGAAGTCGCTAAACACCTAGTCAGAAAAATTTACAGATGGTTTGTATATTATGATATAGATGAGGCTACTGAGACGGATTTAATTGCCCCTCTAGCTGATATCTTTAGAAACAATAACTATGAAATAAAACCAATGCTCACGGCATTGTTCAAAAGTGAACATTTCTTTGACACGGCCAATAGAGCTGCATTACTTAAAAATCCAATTGATTTCATGCACGGCATGGCCCGTACTTTCGATATCCCTTTTCCTCCAGCTACAGATTACGTAAATCAATACCGAGCGTGGTACTATATTTCTTATTATGCAACTATACAGCAGCAGAACTTAGGTGACCCACCCAGTGTAGCAGGATGGCCAGCATATTATCAGATACCCCAATTTCACGAGCTTTGGATAAACAGTGATACTCTACCTAAACGTAGTATTATTTCAGATGTATTAGCTACAAGAGGTATCGGCGTAGATACATACAAAATTGTAATAGATCACGTAGCATTTGCAAAGCATTTTGACAATCCAAGTAATGTAAATTTACTGATAGATGATATACTGCAACTAGTTCATACAATAGATGTGGAACAAGCTCAAAAAGACTATATGAAATCCATTTTACTCTCAGGGCAGTTGAGCGATAGTTATTGGGCCGATGCTTGGAATGATCACATTGCTAATCCAAACGACAGTGCCAAGAAGAACATACTTGCGACAAGACTCTCAGCTTTTATTAAGTATATAATGAACCTTAGCGAATACCAACTTTCATAAAACATAGACACCATGAAAAGAAGAGATTTTTTAAAAAGAGTAGCTCCGATGTCCTTATTGCCTTTCGCTATAAATGGACAGCCTGTAAGAGCGTATGGAAAGTTGCTTGGTGCTGAAGCAGAAGCATTTACCCAAACAGATAAAATATTAGTATTGGTAAGATTAAATGGGGGAAATGATGGTTTGAACACCCTTATACCGCTTGACCAATACACCAATCTTACAGCTGCACGACCAGATGTAATTATTCCAGAGAATAAAGTGCTACCACTAGCGGGTATATCTGGTACAGGAATTCATCCAGCTATGGAAAAAATGAAAAACATGTACGATGAAGGCAAAATGCATATTTTACAATCTGTAGGTTACCCAAATCAAAATTACAGTCACTTTAGATCTACAGATATATGGATGACAGGTGCAGATTCTGATGAAATATTAGAAAGTGGATGGATGGGAAGATACTTGGCAGAGGAATGGCCAAATTATCCCAATGGTTTTCCAAATGAAGATATGGAAGATCCGCTTGCTATACAAATAGGTTCTGTAGTATCGCAGGTATGCCAAGGACCCTCTGTAAATATGGGATTTGCTATATCTAACCCTACTAACTACTACCAATTACTAACCGGCGACTATCCAGATGCACCTGCAGGGTGGGCGGGAAAAGAATTAGACTATGTGCGAACAGTTGCTCGTCAAACAAATGAGTATTCTGTAAAAATAAAGGCTGCTGCAGAAAGTGCCACAAACCTTTCTACGCTATACCCAGATGGAAACAGCTTAGCAAGCCAACTTAAAATAGTCGCTCAGCTAATAGCTGGCGGACTAAAAACAAGAGTGTATATAGTACAGCAAGGAGGATATGATACACATGCTAACCAAGTAGACCCTGTAGATAGCAATGAGACTGGTTACCACGCATTCTTACTCCAATCACTTTCTGAAGCCATCAACGCTTTTCAAGACGACATAGAAAAACTAAAAGTAGATGAGCGTGTCCTTGGGATGACTTTTAGTGAATTTGGCCGTAGAATAATAAGTAATGCGAGTACAGGGACCGATCACGGTAGCTCTGCTCCATTGTTTATGTTTGGATCCAAGGTAAAGTCTGGAATGACCGGAGTAAACCCAACAATACCAGCAAGCGTATCTGCAAATGATAATCTAGAAATGCAGACTGATTTCAGATCAATATACAGTACTATTTTACAAGATTGGTTCTGTTTAGACCAAGCTTCTTCCGACAATGTTTTACTTCAAAACTTTGAAAAAATGGACTTATTACAAGCTGGATGTGATACTACATCTGTACAGCGAGATAAAAATCAAAGAGCTGGAGATGCCTATGTTACTAACTATCCAAATCCATTTGGAGTGAGTACCACTATCAAGTATTTTTCTGGAGGAGGTTTAATCAATATCACTATTGTAGACACCCAAGGAAGGATTATATCATCCCTAGTAAACTCTGAAATACCAAGAGGTACGCACGAGGTTGTATTTGATGCAGCACAACTGCCATCTGGAACATACTATTGCCAATACCAAAACGGACAAATAGCTCAAACACGCAGCTTGCTTAAGGTAAGGTAGTTTCTTTTATTAGCTTATCCCTAAGTTTAAGAGTACACCAGAGGTGTTTTGAAAGTAATTTTGGGTAAGTCCTAAAGACATCCCCATTTGTGTAGTGAAATTCACTTCATTACCTATGCTCAGACTCAATGCTGGTTCTAAATAACCTTGCTTAAAGTTCTTTGATTCCTGATTCTCATCTAGAGCAGATAGACGACTGCCCGTAAATCTCATAATTAAGGAAACCTCAGTATGTGTTTGCTTATTAGAATTGATAGTATATTTAGGCTGAATGTATAGTTTAAAATAGTCTGACACTTCTTCTGGATCTTGTAACAGGATAGGTCCCGCTCCGACTGTAAGCTCACTTGCACGTTTGTAATACCCACCTATAAAATTGACGTCTAACCCTCTAGTACCAACAAAAAATTAATTGCCAATTCCCACCCCTTGTGTATAAAATGCACTTCCGGTGATACCTAAATTTATATGGTCTGAAAAGGCATATCCTAGTTGTAAGTTAAAAGATCTTCCGCCTTATCTAAGTCCTTCTTGTTAATTATTGAAAACCATAGGAGCACTAGGGATCTATACCGGAGCACAATTAGCAAGCAATACAGTACATAGTAATGCAGCTATGAGTCCTTTCTTCTTACAGCTTGTATACTAAAAGATTTTTTTGGAACGAAATATGCTAAAATAAAAGTTATTTAAAACGGACTAATAAAATCACTGAATTTTTTTGCTTCCAGATCTTTAACTGACAGCGTTGGATCATCAAACCCCCAATCTATGCCCAATGATGGAGAGTTCCATAATATTCCTCCTTCTGCTTCTTTATGATAATAGTTTGTACACTTATAACAGAAAATCGTATTATCTTCAAGGGTTAGAAAGCCATGAGCGAACCCAGGCGGAACATAAAATATCTTTTTATTGTTAGCGGACAACTCAATGGCTAAGTGTTGTCCATAAGTCTCAGACTCTTTTCTTATATCTACCGCCACATCTAATACTGCTCCTTGCAGCACACTTACCAACTTCCCTTGTGCATATGGGTTTCTCTGAAAATGCAACCCTCTTAAAATTCCTTTACTACTAAGTGACTGATTATCTTGTACAAATACTTCACTTACGCCTGCATCTTTCAAAAGATCCTCTCTATAACTTTCGAAAAAATGACCTCTATCATCACCAAAAACCGTAGGTGTTATTATAAGTAAATCTGCTATGTGTGTTCTCTCTATTTTCAAACTGTTTTACAATGGTAAATAATTTGGTTAAAATGTGAAAAATTTGTTTGTCTGTATTTGCTAAGAGTTGAGTCAAAATAAACGAAATTTGACCTCTAATACAAAAAGCCTATGAACACAGATGCACCATATTTAGATTCCCTCAATCCCGAGCAAAAAGCTGCGGTTTTGCAAACAGAGGGCCCAGTAATGATTATAGCAGGTGCAGGTTCAGGAAAAACAAGAGTATTGACCTACCGTATTGCTCATCTTATCGCATCTGGAGTAGATGCATTTAATATACTGTCTCTTACCTTCACTAACAAGGCAGCCAAAGAAATGCGTAATCGGATAGAAAAAGTAGCAGGTGCAGAGGCTCGTAATATATGGATGGGAACTTTTCACTCCGTATTTGCCAAGATTCTTCGTATAGAAGCCAATAGAATAGGATATCAAAGCAATTTTACGATTTACGATTCTGACGACAGTAAAAGTCTTATCAAAGCTATAGTAAAAGAGATGAACCTTGATGACAAAATTTATAAACCTAACTACGTTCTTAGTCGCATAAGCAACGCTAAAAACAATCTGATACAGGCACACATATATAAAAAAAATACTGAACTAGTAGCCTATGATGAGACCACAGGAAGAGGCAAAATTTTTGAAATCTATCAGGAGTATGCTAACAGGTGTTTCAAGGCAAGTGCCATGGATTTTGATGACTTGCTACTAAACACCTTTAAACTCCTAAATAACTTTCCTGATGTACTCAATAAGTATCAACACAAGTTTAAGTACGTGATGGTAGATGAGTATCAAGATACTAACCACTGCCAGTATATGATAGTAAAAAAGCTAGCGAGTGTCTTTGAAAATATTTGTGTAGTGGGTGATGATGCCCAGAGTATATACTCCTTTAGAGGAGCTACTATTCGCAACATACTAAACTTTAAAATTGATTACCCCGATCTTAAAGTCTTTAAGTTAGAACAGAATTACCGCTCTTCTGAAACTATCGTGAATGCGGCAAACAGTGTAATAGCTAAAAATAAAGATCAGCTAGAAAAAAAGGTATGGACCGCAAATGACTCTGGTGAAAAAATAAAGGTACTCCGAGCTGTTACAGATAACGAGGAAGGTAAACTCGTAGCTCAAGATATTTTTGAGACCAAGATGACAGCACAAAAAATGAATAGCGATTTCGCTATTTTATATCGTACTAATTCTCAGTCTAGAAGTATGGAGGAGGCACTTCGAAAGCTGAATATACCATATAGAATATACGGAGGGCTTAGTTTTTACCAACGTAAAGAGATAAAAGACCTCATAGCATACTTACGCCTAGTTATAAACCCAAGCGATGAACAGGCACTGAAACGTATAATCAATTACCCTGCAAGGGGAATAGGCAATACCACTATGCAGAGAGTGGCAGTACTAGCAAGCGAAACAGAACAAAGCCATTGGGAGATTATCTCTAATGCACATCAGTATCCTGAACTAAAAGCCGCTATCTCCAAGTTTAAGGACTTCGTGAATATGATAAAAAGCTTTGCGATATTAGTCCCAACTCAAAATGCCTATGACGTAGCTATGCATGTTTCACGGTCCGTAAAGCTTCTGAAAGTGCTGAATGAAGATAAGACTGTAGAAGGAATAAGCAAATATGAGAATATGGTCGAATTACTTAATGGTATCAAAGAATTTGCAGAAGATGATACCAATGAGAGTGAAAAAGACCTTGGAAGCTATTTACAAGATATAGCCCTACTGACAGACGCAGATAGAATGGATGAGGATAATGATCACGTTTCTCTGATGACTATTCACCAGTCTAAGGGGCTAGAGTACAAAAAAGTCTATGTAACAGGATTAGAAGAAAATCTATTCCCATCTCAGATGTCTCTCGGGTCTAGATCTGATCTAGAAGAAGAAAGACGCCTGTTCTATGTGGCTATTACTAGAGCAGAAGAAGATTTAGTGCTATCATTTGCTACATCAAGATTTAGATTTGGCACATTACTACCCTGCGAGCCTAGTAGGTTTATAGATGAAATAGACCCAGAATTTTTGCAACTGGAACGTCGTTCAACTTTAACAAGTACTGCACAAAGCATTGGCAACACAGATAGAAAAAGCAGTGATATGAATCCGCCTAGTGGACTACGAAAGACTATAGCCAAACAGAATCAGCCAAAGATGATTCGACCTCCTGCTACCAGTAACTTTGAAGCTGAATCAATGCTCGATATAGCGGAAGGCATGCAAGTAGAGCATCAAAGATTTGGGAATGGCACCGTTACCAAACTAGAAGGTAACACTGCTCCTGAAAAAGCAACTATAAATTTTACAGATTTCGGAGAAAAGACCTTGGTATTAAAATTTGCCAAACTTAGAAAAGTCTAAGATCAAAAAATAGTACACTACCAATACATTTAGCTCAGTAACCGTGCACTATTTTTTTTATATTTGTAACGAAACTTAGAACCCATGATAAATAAAATAAAACGTGTAGCACTTTCTAATACTCCACGTTGGGTGGTGCTCATTTTAGACCTACTGCTTTCCGTTTTCTCATTATGCCTTGCTTATCTTGTTACAGAAGATTCCCTTTTTGGAAATCTAGATCTAGGTAGCTACTTATATCTGTTTGTTATCGTAATTATTTTCAGACTCATAGCCTTTGTGGCTACCAAATCTTATACAGGAATAATAAAATATACAAGCACACAAGACGCAGTTCGTATTTTCTTTGCTGTGGCAATTAGTACCATTGCTATTCTCCTTGCCGAAGGAACTTCATTTACATATACAGGCATACACTTTATTAAGCCCGAAATTATTATAATTGATGCATTTATACTGATATTCTTTCTTTCTGCTTTCAGAATCGCATTTAAACTGCTATACAATCAGTATGCTCCTTTTAATGTGAGTATTTCTACCAAAGAACTTATAATATACGGTGCTGGGGAGGCTGGTATTATGGTTAAGAGATCTTTTGAGCAGAACTCAAGATACGGCAGAAAAGTAATCGCGTTTATTGACGATAATCCGAAATTACAAGGTAAATCTGCAGAAGGAGTAAAGATATATCCCTCTAACGTAGATTTCGATAACCTTATAACCGACCGTAATAATGTGTTGGTAATTGTAGCAATTAATAACATATCTACTTTTCGCAAAAAAAGAATTATAGAGAACTGTCTTAAATATAATATAGAAGTAAAAACTATACCCCCCGTGAGTAAATGGATAGACGGAGAGTTTAACCTTCAAAGTATAAAACCTGTGAGAATAGAGGATTTGCTAGATCGTGACCCCATTACACTAAGCAAAAAAACGATAAGTCAAGACCTGAAGGGCAAAGTGATATTGATTACAGGAGCTGCAGGTTCTATAGGTAGTGAAATAGTAAGACAGTGTTTATCTTTTGAACCAAAAAAAATTATTTTAATAGATCAAGGTGAAACACCTCTCTATGAAATGCAAAATGAGCTAAATGGTGAAGATACTATTGAAATAATAGTGGCAGATGTATGCAATACAACTAGAATGGAACGAGTATTCAACCACTTCAGACCTTCATACGTTTTTCATGCTGCAGCATACAAGCATGTTCCTCTAATGGAGGATAATCCATACGAGGCAATTAATACAAATGTATTTGGAACACAAAACTTGGCTACTCTATCGACTAAATACGGAGTTAAAAAATTTGTATTTGTAAGTACTGATAAGGCAGTAAACCCAACCAATATAATGGGGGCCTCTAAGCGAATAGCTGAAATATATATCCAATCCTTAAACGCCAAACTAAGCATAGAGTCAGACAACCATACCAAGTTCGTAACCACACGTTTCGGCAATGTACTAGGCAGCAATGGTTCTGTGATACCACTCTTCAAAAAACAAATAGAAGCAGGCGGACCAGTTACTGTAACACATCCTGAAATCACACGTTTCTTTATGACCATACCTGAAGCATGTCAACTCGTATTGGAAGCAGGTGTAATGGGTAAAGGTGGAGAGATCTATGTTTTTGATATGGGAGAGTCTGTTAAAATAGTGGATTTAGCTCGCAAAATGATCAAGCTTTCTGGTTTTGAAGAGGGCAAAGACATTAAAATTAAATTTACAGGACTCCGTCCTGGCGAAAAATTAAAAGAAGAACTCCTTAGCGATCAAGAAAACACTATAGGTACGTACAATCCTAAAATAATGGTTGCTAAAATGCCTGATTATAACTATCTCGCCGCAAATGAGCTTATCTCTAATTTATATAGAGATAAAGATATTCTCAAAAATAAAATGCTTGTAACGATAATGAAACAAATAGTTCCCGAGTATATAAGTAACAACTCGGTGTACGAGGACCTAGATAAAAAGTTTATAGATTCTTAATCTAAAGATGTAGGCCACTCAGCTTGCATCTTTTTTTGATACGCTTGTAGCATATCTCCTATTTGCATAAGTTCAGCAGGAGCTTTATTCCCTTCATAGCGAATACCTATAGTGTCCGTAGGATGAATAGAGAATCTAATTATAGTACTGGGCAAATCGGAATAACCTGTGAGGTACTCACTATCAAAATTTCCCCAATCAGCCTTAGCACACAAATCTTGTAGAGCATTATACTCCATATCAGACATCACTTGATTAGCTAATCCTTCGTGTTCTGTAAATCGCTTAGCATTCAGTTTAGCTTCTTGCTTACTTACCTCTAGCATATAGATAGGACAACTACCAAAACACGCTGTCTTTTCAATGCTTAGATAAAAAGTCTTTTGTTGCTTCTGAGAAGACTTATCTCTTTGGGCACAGCCCACAAAAAACGCTGCACAAAGCAGCGTTATTATTATTTTATTTTTCATTTGAGTTTATCTTAAATCAATTACTATAACCCCAGGCTTATCCTTTGTATTAAACTTAAAGTAGCTATCATTTATAGCAACATTAGCATCTAGCTCGTTAATAGCGTATGTGGTCTCTAGGCCATTTTTACTAAAAACTACCATTTCTTTTACCTTATTAGCTAGTTTATCTATACCTAGCTTTACTTTAAAATACCCTTTACTCTTATCTGTAGGAGTTAACTCTACTATATCTAGGGTTTTAGTACCCACCACTTTTTGCCCTCCGTAATTGTGAATAAATCCTTTCTCATAAATAGTAAAAATCTCAGAAGGGTTTATATCCATTGATTTGGCATCAAACTTAGAAACCTGTACTTCATTCGCACCTTCAATGTAAGTCCAGATGGTTTTGCCATCGCAGTAAATCTCTTGACCAGACATATTGACTCTAAATTTCTTACCTTTTTGGTACAGCTGACCAGTTTGCTTTACTTTGGTACTAGACTTCGTATTGAAGATAGTTATTGTAAAAGAAGCCTTCACTGACTTATAGGTTTTATAAGTCTTACTCAGTTGATCCAAAATTTCGCTGCTTTTATTATCCTTAGTTTCTGAAACAGAATTAAAAGGGTTAGCAATCACCAAGCTTAAAATAGACAGGAGTATAAATATTTTTTTCATGTTGTTCTAATTTTCTAATGCAAGTTATTCAAGAACTGTTCCAAAGCATATTCGTCTGGCAATAAAACTCTTCTCGCTTTACTTCCCTCAAAAGGGCCTACAATATTAGATGCTTCTAACTGATCTATCAAGCGACCTGCTCTATTATAACCAACTTTTAGTTTTCTTTGGATTAAACTCGTGCTGCCTGACTGATGCTGTACTATTATTCTAGCAGCATCTTCAAAGAGAGCATCCCTATCATTTGGATCAAAATCTGAGGCTTCAGAATCACTTTCTTCCCTTACTTCTGGGAGAATATAAGCATCTGGATAACCTCTTTGGTTGCCAATAAAGGCTGTGATAGTGTCTACTTCTGGTGTATCTACAAATGGACATTGCAAACGCACCATCTCACTTCCCGTAGAGTATAGCAAGTCACCTTTACCTATCAATTGGTCTGCCCCATTACCATCTAATATAGTTCTACTATCTATCTTACTACTCACTCTAAATGCTATACGTGCAGGAAAATTAGCCTTAATAGTACCTGTAATTATATTGACAGATGGACGTTGTGTAGCCAGTATCAAGTGTATCCCAATAGCACGTGCTAATTGTGCGAGCCTTCCGATAGGATGCTCTACCTCCTTGCCTGCAGTCATGATAAGATCTGCCACCTCATCTATTATCACTACTATGTATGGCAAATATCTATGTCCTTCTTCCGGGTTTAGTTTACGTTGTTTAAACTTTTCATTGTACTCCTTTATATTCCTCACTAATGCGGCCTGCAGAAGGTTGTATCGTTCGTCCATCTCTACACATAGTGAGTTTAGTGTCGTAATCACTTGTTTGTTATCTGTGATTATTGCATCTCCATCACCAGGTAGTTTAGCCAGATAGTGTCTCTCTATTGTTTGAAACAAAGTAAGCTCTACCTTCTTTGGATCTATCATCACAAACTTAAGTTCTGCAGGGTGTTTCCTGTAGAGAAGAGATACTATGATAGCATTAAGACCTACAGATTTACCCTGACCCGTAGCACCCGCCATAAGCAAGTGAGGCATTTTTGCTAAGTCTGCTACGAACACTTCGTTAGATATAGTCTTGCCTAAGCACACCGGCAATGCGGCTTTAGAGTTTCTGTACTTCGCACTGTTTATCACAGAGTACATACTCACTATCTCTGGTTTCTTATTGGGCACCTCTATACCTATGGTTCCTTTACCGGGTATTGGTGCTATTATTCTAATGCCTAAAGCAGCGAGACTTAGAGCAATATCGTCTTCTAGGTTCTTTATTTTTGAAATCCTTACCCCTTTTTCTGGCACTATCTCAAAGAGTGTTACGGTAGGACCAATGGTAGCTTTAATTTGAGCTATCCCTATTTTATAGTTATTCAGAGTCTCAACAATCATGTTCTTACTCTTCTCTAAATCCTCCTTGGTTACTTCTGTCTTTTCTCCTTCTCCATATTGTTTCAAGAAATCAACCTCAGGAAACTGATAATCTCTTAAATCTAAACGAGGGTCGTAAGGCTCATCAATACCGTAATGCTCTCTTTGTATCGAAGCATCTACTTTTTCCTCAGCTACTACTTTCTCTATTTCTAGTGTCAAGCCATCTTCGTCTTCTTCGTCGTCGTCTTCTATGTTAACTAAGGTAGGTTCTGAGATTTCCTCTTCCGATTCAGTGTCGCTATTTGTTCTTTCTACCGTAAAACTTAAATTACTAATTGATTCTTCATTAGGACCTTCTGTTAAGTTTTCCACCCCTATATTATCTTTGGCAAATAGAGATTCGTCTTCATCAAAAATAGTAGCATTATCTAAAGACGCATTTGTAGACGTTCTCTTATTAAGATTAAGTAAATTTTTATTTCGTAAACTTTCTAAGACATCAATGCTAAACGCAACATATAAAAAGAACACGGTAACCAAACCAAGCACTAATACCATACCTATAGTACCAATAAGAGATTTAGAAAACAGAAATACTCCATAACCCAGCAATCCGCTGAATATAGGTAAGCTATTACTAAGCAATAATGCACATACCAATGAAACCCAGATAGCAGATACCAAAAGCTTGCTTACTGTCTTTGGTTTTATGCGGAATACACTATTAAAATATAAATTATACCCAATTATGAAAAAGATAGGATAAAGTAAAAATGAACCAATACCAAAACCATCATATATAAAAAAATGAGCAAGTAATGCTCCTAATTTCCCCATTAAATTCTGGGGTAAGTTGTCTTGAAACTTGAAAACAAAGTCAGACATGCCTGTATTCAGTATACTGTGATCTGCTCTCCAAGAGAACAAATAACTTATAGATGCTATAAAAACAAAAATAGAAAACAGCATCAAAAGAGCACCTAACACCTTTTTTATCAGCGTATTATCCCTCTCTTTCTTTACTCCTTCTTCTTTCTTTTTCTTAGTAGATTTTTTGCCTAAAAGTCCCATGGCTTATAACGTCCAAAAATAAACTCTGGAGACTCCTTCATATGCATCCTTTTTTAAACATTTGTGACGTAGTGTACTATATTCTATTACTACCTTATTAAATCTACTAAACCTTCGACTTCTCTTATCTGTCCATCGCAATTATACCGATACCTAAAAACATAAAAATACGTGCTCTCAGGCAAGTCATTTCCTACATTATCTTGTTTACCATTCCAAGCAAAACTAGGGGTATAAGACTGAAACATTAATTCACCGTACCTATTAAAAATCTTAAGATTGTATAAATCATAGTTTTCTATATCCATACCAAAAACTTCATTAGGACCATCATTATTGGGAGTGAAAACATTATAGACCTTCAAGTCTGTGATGTACTCTACCTCTATGTCTTGCAAAAAGGTATCTATACATCCTTCTGCAGATCTTACAATCTGCTGCACTGTATACTCTCCTTTATCTTTTCCATAAGTGTGAGAAGGATTTTGAAGTGTAGATGTATTTCTATTATAGCTTGTAGGATGGTTAAAATCCCAGAAATAACTAATCGCATTTTTAGAACTATCAGTAAACACAAACTCGCTACATAACCCTCTTACCACAAAAGTAAATCCAGCTACTACTTCTGACACGCTGATGCTATTATCAAATGAATCAAAACAAGCTCTCTGGTAAGGCATTATGGGATTATAGCTAGGTGTAAAATCTATAGCATATCTCCCTGCCTGCGTAAAAGTATACCTAAGGTCACCTGCAGTGGTCGTGTCAAAATTCTCGATATGCCAGTTTAGTTCTTTGTAGATAGTATCACTTTGGTTTCTGAAAACTACTGGTTGCCCAACACAAACCGGTTCATCAAAATCGAAACGTACTTCTGGAATAGGAAGTACAATAATTTTACGCGAGGCAGTATTGGCACTGTCTGGGAAGATAGAAGAGCAAGAGTAAGAATTATTTGTAGCCCTATTATAAAAGCTATCATTCCCCTCTAATGAGATAAAATAAGTGCCAGGCTCGGTATAGGTAAATGATATTGTAGAATCACTACCTGCTGAGGTTATAGAGTTATCAAGATCTCCAAATCTCCACATAAAATATGACACGTTTTCACTCTTACTCTTAAAGACAGCAGTAAATGGAACACATCCTATGGTATCTGAAATGATGTCAAAATAAGGCTCTGGACCCGTAAGATAAATGGGTATTTCAAGTGTATCTAAGCAGCCAGCATCTGTTTTTACTACAAGAGTTAATAGAAACTCACCATTCCTATTGTAATAGTGATACGGATTTTTAAGAAGGCTCTCTCTTGTATTATCTCCAAAATCCCAATAGTAGTCAGTTATAAAATCTGTGGTAGGGATAAAGTCAAAATAGGATGAATCAAAAAACTGAATAATCTGATCACATAGATACGTTTCACTGTTATCTATAATAGCAGCATTTATACCTCCTACCAATACGCTTGCATAAGCCGTATCCACACATCCATCCTCATCATTTATAGCCATACGTACATTATATCTTCCTTTGGCGGTATAGGTATAAGTAGGTGTAGGACCACTTTTACTAAATCCATTACCATCGTCAAAATCCCAGCTTATCTTTTCTAGTCCAGTGGCGTCTCGCCAATACGGATTAATATCCCCGTAATATCTAACATAATCCGTAAAATCTACAGTTTGCCCTAAGCATATAATAGTATCGGAGGTAAACAAATTCTCATAACCCAAAATATCTGTAAAATTGATAGTATTATAACACCCAAAACTATCTTCTAGCACGATAAAAGCATTTTTTCGACCTTCTTCGGTGTAGGTGTGCGATATATCGATAATCGAATCTCCCATTATATACTGTACGTTGAGTGAGTCACCTACATTCCAAGCATAGGTCATCTTTGTTAATCGACCAGCCTCTGTGCCATAATAGCTAAGTGTGGTAGTGATGGGTAAGCAGAAGGTATCTCGAAATCTATTGAAATCCATCTCAGGCTCAGGATTAAGCTTAAACCACCTATGATACCATATTGTATCTATACATTCTCTACTACTGTCTATTTGCACACTATTCGTATCCATGGATATATAGTACTTACGAGAACCCATTTTCACTGCAAATCCAACTGTAACCCATCCATCCTTATCGGCAACTCCACGATAAAAAAAGCGTTGCCCTATCGTATACCCTTCCCAGAGATGAGGCTTGCTAGCACTATCAATACACACTTCTATAGAGCTACCTGTGACTTGCACATTTTTACATATATTATCAAAAAACTCCACCCCATATTCTTGCCTTTCCCCTATACACGGTCGTGCTATGTTATTTGAAAATAGGGCATCACTCGGAGTCCAGATACTCGCAGGGTTTTCTTTTTCACTCTTACATCCAGTGGTTATATCTGTGGCTATGAGTTTTGGATTGTAACACCCCGTGTCAGAATAAAAATGTCTGGTATGTTGACTTGTATCTCTATTACAATTAAGTGGCCAGCCAATGCAATTGGCAGCATTTATATCGTCAAAATCCCAAGCGTAAGTGACTACAGCGTCTGGATGACTTTTAGAAAGATCGATAAAGTACATTGTATCTCTTGGGCTGCATTGGTTTCTATTCAATATTCTAAATGCAGCTAAAACACCCTGAGATTTCAAATTTACATACCTTGAGTACTTAGTACATAGACCTATAGTTACTTTGAGCCTGACTAAGTAGTCGCCAGGACTAGGAACACCAATACTTTGAGCGATATTGTACCCCGCAATTTCAATTAATGAGGTGTCAGCATCATATAATTCCCAGGCATAAGAGGCTCCTGCTATGGACGCTACGGCGACAAGACCAAAAGTCTCCGGAAAGCAAATTACCGAATCAGGTTTTAATACTTTAGCTTCAAAATCATATATCCTAATTTGAATGGTCCTCACATATTCCCCCACGCATCCATTTGCTAGAGTAATCTTTAGTTTAACTATATAAGCACCAGACGTAGTATACTTATGGCACACATTAGTCCATCCTGAGCCTGTAGTACCATCGCCAAAATCCCATTCTACTGTTTGTATATCTGCTCTCTGCGAAGATGAATCATTAATAAAACAAGCTTCCTGATCATCACATGTTGCACCTTTTAGTTGATAAAAAAAAGAAGGTTTATAGTCTGGCAAAATATTAATAAGCCTCTGCCACTTGGCTTCGCATCCTTTATTATTTACCACTTCTACTACTATGTTATAAGATGTTCCGCCGGCATTTGGGTAGTTAGTATAACACATATTATCGCCTATGCTGGGAGAAGTGTTGCTCTCAGATTGTCCATCTCCCCAAAGAATAAGCCTTGAGCTATATCCAGAGGTAGTAGCACCCATTTTACTATTATCCTTGATACACACATCTTGATTAAAGAAACAGAAATTTGAGTTAGCCATACTGAAATCTGCAATAGGCAAATCGTGCACTTGTACAATCTTAGTGGCAATAGCAGTACCTCCTGCCGTAAAATTCACAGTAAGACTTACCGTTTTAGCTCCAAATGAAGAATAGGTATGAGAAGGGTTCTTTTGAGTAGAGGTAGTATTATCTCCAAAGTCCCAGAGATAGCTAGATGCAGTGCCGGCAAAAATAGCTTCGAAACCAATCACCTCATTTATGCATACTTCATTATCTGCTTTTATAGACGCCGTTTGAGCATATACTGAAGTGTACACTAATACTAGCGAAAAGAGAAAAAAGAATAATCTAATTACCATTTGCCTTGGTTATACACGCAAGCTAGTGAAAAATTGCGTGTCTCAAGACCTAGATGGCTTCTTTTTACAGAAACTTGAAACTTCTACCTAGATATTTTGCAGTGTGGCCTAGTTCTTCTTCTATTCTGAGTAGCTGATTGTACTTCGCCATTCTATCGCTTCGTGATGCCGAACCTGTTTTTATCAATCCGCTATTCATAGCTACTGCAAGGTCTGCAATAGTGCTATCCTCCGTCTCACCACTTCTGTGAGAGATGATGTTGGTATAGCTATTTTGAGTTGCTAAGTTTATAGCATCTATCGTCTCAGTAAGTGTACCTATTTGGTTTACTTTTACTAATATAGAGTTTGCTATTCCTTCATCTATTCCTCTTTGTAGTCTTTTTACATTAGTCACGAATAAATCGTCTCCTACCAGCTGTACTTTATCCCCTATTTTATCTGTAAGCGATTTCCATCCTGTCCAGTCATCCTCGTCTAGTCCGTCTTCTATACTTAGTATTGGGTACTTAGCACTCCAGTCTGCCCAGTACTGTGCCATTTCTTCGCTAGTCAGTTTTCTTCCGTCTGACTTGCTAAAAGTATATAGCCCTGTTTTCTTATCATAAAACTCAGAAGTAGCAGCATCCATAGCGATGTGTATGTCTTCACCTGGTTTGAAACCTGCAGCTTCTATTGCTTCTAATACTGTTTCTATTGCTTCTTCGTTAGACTTAATATTGGGTGCAAATCCTCCTTCGTCTCCTACGTTTGTGCTATATCCTTTTTTGCTTAGTACCTTCTTGAGGTGATGAAATGTTTCCACTCCCATTTTCAATGCTTCAGAAAAGGTATCTGCTCCTGTAGGCATAATCATAAACTCCTGAAAATCGATAGAATTATCTGCGTGACTTCCGCCATTGATAATATTCATCATTGGGATGGGTAATACATTCGCATTCACCCCTCCAAGGTATCTGTATAGTGGCTGACCGCTTTCTTCTGCTGCTGCATGAGCACAAGCAAGACTTACTGCTAGCATAGCATTGGCACCTAAATTACTTTTATTCTCCGTGCCGTCCATAAGGATCATCTTGTGATCTATATGCACCTGCTCAAAAACGTCCTCACCTACTATCTCATCGTATATATCCGTATTCACATTGGTAACTGCTTTCATTACGCTTTTACCCAGGTAATTATCCATATCTCCGTCTCTCAGCTCTACTGCTTCGTGTACACCGGTACTAGCACCGCTAGGTACTGCAGCTCTACCAAAAGCCCCGCCTTCAGTGAATACATCTACCTCTATGGTAGGATTACCTCTACTGTCTAAGATTTGCCTTGCGTGTATGTGTGATATTTCGCTCATGATTTTTTGTTCTATTTAATGAATTTGAATTCTAGTTTTTAAAAAACAATTACCTACTTAAAGTACTTTTTACAATAAGCTACAATACTAATCTCTTTATTTAAGTTGTGCAATAAAAGATAATCTCGAAACCGAGAAAATTAATCTTACTAAAATCACCCCATCATGGCCACAAAGTCATCAAACAGATAACGACTATCGTGTGGCCCTGGGCTAGCCTCTGGGTGATACTGCACCGCAAAAGCATTCTTACCTTTTACTCTGATACCTTCTACTGTATTATCATTTAGGTTAATGTGCGTTATCTCAGCATTACCAGTATTGCTCTCTGGGTTTATAGCAAAACCGTGATTTTGAGAAGTCATTTCACTTTTACCTGTCAGTAGATTTTGTACAGGATGGTTTTGACCTCTGTGCCCTTTCTGAAGCTTAAATGTTTTCATACCTACCGCTTGAGCTAGTATCTGGCTACCTAAGCAAATGCCAAACATTTTATCATTGGCCTCTAGTATTTCTTGTATTGTTTTTACTGCGTACGGCATAGCAGCAGGGTCACCTGGCCCATTACTTATCATAAAACCATCTGGATTCCACGCTTTCATATCTGCATAGCTCGTATCTCCTGGAAATACTTTCACGTGACAACCTCTTTCCGTGAGGCAATCGATAATATTTTTCTTAGAACCTAAATCTAGTAATGCTACTTTCTTAGTCCCCGTTTCATTCACCTCATACGATTCTTTACTCCATACTTTAGAACTTAGCTCCAGACCTTCCATACTTGGCACTTCCTTTACTCTTTTCTTTAGTTCCTCTACATCTAGTATTTCCGAACTTATGATGGCATTCATAGCACCTGCATCACGTATGTGCTTCACTATCTCACGGGTATCTACATCGCTTATTCCTGTAAAACCATTTTCGATAAAATAATCATTCAAGCTACCATCTGCCAGAGTACGGCTATGCATAGGTGAGTAGTTCTTACATACTAGACCAGATATCTTGATAGAGGCTGACTCAGCATCTTTATCCGCTGCACCGTAGTTTCCTATGTGATCCATAGTCATGACTACTATCTGTCCAAAGTAAGAAGGATCGGTGAATACCTCTTGGTACCCCGTCATGCCCGTATTGAAGGCTATTTCACCTGTGGTTGTTCCGATTTTACCGATGGCATTTCCTTCGAAAACAGTACCGTCTTGCAGTACTAAATAAGCTTTTTGAGAATTGATTACTGACACGTTCGTATAGGTTTCGGCAAATGTAGTTTAGATGCTAGTGAATAGTCGATATGGAGTACTAAATAGTTATCAAAAGGTAATCAACGGTTACAAGAGTTGTGTGCTTAATAAGAAGTGAGTAGTTCCAAACTCATCCCTTAAGTAAGTTACTAGTATAATAGTAGGAAAGGAAACTATCATCCCGTTGCCATAATCACAGCCATATAGAGTGGCATACCCAGTGTAATATTAAAAGGAAAGGTAATCCCCAGTGCCATAGGCAAGTAAAGACTAGGATTAGACTTAGGATTGACCAACTGCATAGCCGCAGGTACTGCGATATAGGAAGCACTCGCTGCTAAGATAGCATAGATGAATCTATTGCCCACGTCTGGTGTGACCCATTGGCTCATGATGGCTACCAAAACACCATTGATAGCTGGTATTACTATAGCAAAAGCAAAGGGGAACCACCCTTTTTTGAAAAACGACTGCAACTTCTTACCGCTAGATATACCCATATCTAGTAAAAATATAGCTAAAAATCCTTTAAAAATATCAGTAGTAAATGGTTTGATACCTGCAGCTTGCTTTTCGCTGGCCACGAAACCGATGAGCAAACAGCCCAGAATAAGTAAAACGCTGCCATTCGTAAAGGCGTGCTTCAGTATCCCTCCATAATTCACCTTGCTCTTGTCCTCTTTACAAACAGATAACAGGAATACTCCCACTATTATACTAGGTGCTTCCATAAGTGCCATTACAGCCACCATATGCCCATCAAAAGGTATATTCTGTAACTCCAGAAAAGATATGGCAGTAACAAAAGTCACTGCACTTACTGAGCCATAAGCCGCTGCTACTGCACTGGCATTGTATATATTAAATCGCTTTTTGAGTATGAAAAAGGTATACACGGGTATAATCGCTGCAAGCAATATCCCAAAGACCAAAGACCAAAGTAAATTCAAATCTAAGGGACTATGTGCCAGTTCCTGTCCTCCCTTGAACCCAATAGAAAACAAAAGGTACAGAGAAATAAACTTGGAAGAATTAGCTGGTATTTCTAAATCACTCTTGAGTCTTACTGCTATGATGCCTAGAAAGAAGAAAAGAAGTGCTGGATTGGTTAGATTGTCTAACAGTAAATGAATATCCAAAATATAAATTCTTATATCTGTAAAAATATACTGCTGTTTACGTAGTTCTTGAGAGTAGGAATACTGCCTTACTATTTACTGGTTAGCTGAATACTTATGGTGCTTCCTACTTTGACTAAAGCTCCAGACTCCTTAGCCTCTTTCATCAGTGCTATCACACGCTCTTTGTCCGCTCTTAGTTCTTTGATTCTTAGCTTGCTATTACTTGCATCTACGCCAAAACGCTCCATATTACTAAATAGTAAAGAAGAATGAAAGTTAATCTTATCATTGAGTACTGCCAATAGAATCTCTGATGCATCCTCTGTATTAAAAGTACCATCTATGAATTTTATTTGCTCTGCAGATTTTACTTCATTTACTGCTATCTGGCTGATGTTTTTTATATTTTTCATTGTGTATCTTTTTTTGATGGTGCAAACAACAGAGCAATGATTGGATTATTATCATTTATATATCTTATGTTTGACATAACTAATAGTTATGGATTACACTTTTCAGCAGCTTAGAATATTCAGTACCGTGTCTGAGACTCAGAGCATCACCAAAGCAGCAGAGATACTGCACATATCACAACCAGCAGTTAGCGTGCAGCTCAAAAAATTTCAGGATTTTTTTGATAACCCTCTATATGAAGTAATAGGCAGAAAACTGCATCTCACAGACTTTGGCCTAGAAATAGCTGCCGTATGCCGTGCCACTATGCAGGAGGCTCAGCAACTCAAAAACAAATCCAAAGAGCACAAAGGCGAGCTCTGGGGTACACTGAAAATATCTGTGGTATCCACTGCTAAGTATGTCATGCCTTATTTACTTTCTGACTTTCTCAGGATCCACCCTGGCGTAGATCTAAAAATGGACGTAACCAATAAATTAGCTGTAGTAGATAGCTTAGAAAAAAATGAGATTGATTTTGCTATGGTTTCTACCTTACCAGAAAACTTACAAATTGAGAAAATAGAACTCATGCCGAATAAGCTCCATCTAATAGGGGGTAAGAATATGCCTACAATTACTAAACTCAATAATGAACTAGGTAGTAGTCACACCTTTATTTTTAGAGAGAAAGGCTCCGCTACTCGCCAAATTATGGAGAGTGTACTCAAGGAGAAGAAGGTAAGTATAGGCAAGCAGCTGCAGCTTACGTCTAATGAAGCTGTAAAACAGGCAGTATTGGCAGGTCTAGGGTATAGCATCATGCCCCTTATAGGGCTCAAAAATGCTTTGCAAAGTGGGGATGTAAAAATAATGCCAGTGAATGGACTACCTGTCATCACAAATTGGCATCTTATATGGCTGAAAAATAAGAAATTTAGTGCCGCACAGACGGCCTTTTTAAACTATTTAAAAGAAGAAAAAGATACCATTCTCCACGATAAGTTTCAGTGGTTTGAGCAGTTTTAATATATAGACTATTTCTTTAGCCACGCCTTCTGCAGCTCGTTTTCCGAGTCTGTTTTGGTTAACTTATAGGCCACCTGAGTACTTTTAGCATAGGTGAGCTTAGTAGTATATATTCTTCCATCTCTAGCATAGGTTATTTCTACTCCTTCATTCACACCATGATTAGCATCTTTATCTTCAACTTTATTCTCTACTCTCCATCCATTTATGGCTATTATCTCATCATTCACACTTAGCCCTGCATCTACCGCAGGACTGTTGCTGTATATATTACTAATCGTAGTTTTACCATTACCGTGACTACTCACCACTCCACTCCAAGCTACAGTTTTGTCTGCATTTTCATCCTCTATACTGAGTCCGTATACGCTAAAAATACGCTGATAATCTAGCGGCTTAGTACTGAATATTACATCATCAAAAAATGGCTTCATATCTTTACCTGCCATATCTGTGCATACAGCTATAAACTCCTCGTGGGTAAATCCTCTACCCCGTTTTTTGTAAAAGTCATTATATAATGTCGTCATCACATCATCTAGGCTCTTTTCACTATTGGCACGTATCTCTAAGTCTAGCAGAGCTGCAGCTATCATACCTTTATTATAGTAACTCACCGTAGTATTCATACTCTCTTCCGTAGGCAGATACGCTTTTACCCACGCCAGCATACTACTGTGTGCTAAGCTCATAATGTCCTTCCCTGGACTGTTTTCCAGGCTATTTATTTGGTTAGCTATAATCCCGAGATACTCTTCATCGCTAAACAGGCCCATTCGGTGTAGGGTCTTATCATCATAGTAACTGGTGATTCCCTCTGCTATCCAGAGCATATCTGTATATACTTCCTTATCATAATCGAAAGGTCCTAGCTGAATAGGACGTACTCTTTTTACATTCCACAGGTGAAAGTACTCGTGTGCTATAAGACCCAGAAAACTACGATAAGCAACAGGATTAGAATAATTCCATCTCCTCATCATACTTGTCTGGCTATTGAGGTGCTCTAGACCGCCGCCACCACTGCCCACATTGTACACAAAGTGCGTATACCTATCACTCGGATGGTCACCCATCATCGCTATTTGGCTATCGCTTATTTTTTTGAAATCTTCTTTAACAGTCTCCAGGTCATAGTTACCCTCTCCTATCATTACTACAGTATGTGGTACTTTACCACTGGTATAGCTCGTCTTATCAAAGTTACCTAAGGCTATAGGTGAATCTGCTAGTAGATCATAATTATCACAAGTGAATACCCATCCAGCTGCTTTGGTCTGTGGCAGTGCTACTTCTACGTTCTTCCATCCTTCATACGGTTGTATGGTAAGTACTATTTGCTCTTTCTCATATCCTTCTAAGTAGCCAAAAGAAGATACGCCGTGTAAGAATGCATAATTTTCATCTGCATAGCTCTGGCGTACGCTTATGGTAAATGCATATACATCATAGCTCAATTTTACCTCACCTGCTCCTTTGGTAGCTATACGCCACGTGTTTTTGTCTTTTCTTTCTATGGCTAAATCACCCGCTGTCACATTTTCAAATGCATTACTAAACTCACGCACTTTATAACTTCCAGGTGTCCATACAGGTACTTTAAAGGCTACAAAATCCTTGCCTGACGCATCAAAGGTGATATCTACAGTAACGTAATGAGACTTTACTTTATCAAAACTTACGGTGTAGTTAATGGCCATAGTGCTTATAGAAATGCTAATTAAAAATGCGATTGCAATGAGTTTTTTGTGCATAGGGGCAAAAGTGTGCTTTTTTTCGGAAAGAGAAAGGAATGTATACATTCGATTTATCGTTAAATGCTGCCAACGAAATAATGATATAATTCTTTAGAAATACCCCATAAAATGACATTAGAAATAGAATGCTTTTATAGTACATTCGTTTGAATAAAATCTTGGTCTAAAAAACATGATACACCCTAAAACTGAAGTTCAACACATTAGCGAAACAGTAGGCTATGGAGTGGTTGCAACAGCATTTATACCTGCAGGAACTATCACCTGGGTCTTAGATAAGTTTGATCGAGAATTTACTCCCGCAGCATTGCAATCCATGGAGCCTATTTACCAAAACATACTAGATACCTACTCCTTCAGAAATAACAGAGGGAATTTTATTCTATGTTGGGACAATGGACGATTTGTCAATCATAGTTTCAAGGCAAACTGCCTTACCACAGCATATGATTTTGAGATAGCCATAAGAGACATACAACCTGGCGAGCAACTTACAGATGACTATGGCTATTTAAATATTTCAGAACCCTTTCAAGGAATTGATGAAGGCACACCACGCAAGGTTGTATATCCAGATGATTTGGTCACCTATCACAAAGTATGGGATAAGAAAATAAATAAAGTATTTGGTAATATCACAAAGCTAGAACAACCACTTAGACCATTGCTGCCAAACGCCCTATGGGATAAAGTAACCCGCATAAGTGATGGCACAGAAAAAATGAATTCCATATATGAAAATTATTTCAGAGCAGGGCAATCAGCCAACACTAGTATCCTCTAGACCTTATCAGTACATCTTAAAATTTGCCAAGCATCTGCTCCTATCATATAACTTTTCCCCTTCGGCGAGCATACAGCCTTTGGAGGATACAGAGTGCCCTATAGTACGAAAGCCCAAAGACTAAAAAGTGCAGTATAAATAAAACGTGTCCGCCGAGATCTAGTGAAGGAGGAAGACTATTAAAAGTCCTTTGGATTTATTGTAAGAAAAGCATATTTTTGGAAACACGATATGAGAATAAACTTACCCACTCACCTAATACTGCTTTTTAACTATATCAATGAACTAATTCAAAGTTGCGTAGATAGTGAAAATACCTGGCCGCAGCAGGCGGGGACGCATGTTTTGTGGTGAGTTGCGTCTATACTAATGTTATGCCCAATTAAAAAATGCAACCACACATTTTACACATTTATTTTTTTCCAACACACAAAATCCCACACAAAAAAATAAAAGAGTAAAACTTTTCCAACGCTTCTCTGAAAATAGAAAAACAATTGTATATTTGACAAAACTTGACAAGTCATTCAAAGGACAATGAAAACATTAGGACAAGAACTTAGGAAAATAAGAGAAAGTAAAAGTATTTTATTAAGACAAGTTGCTTCTTATCTTGAAATTGATACTGCAATGATCAGTAAAATTGAAAGAGGAGAAAGAAACTTGAACAGAAACCAAGTGATAAAACTTGCTGAATTTTATAATTCTTCCCAAGAGGATTTTTTGACACTTTGGGTTTGTGACAAAGTACTAAATACAGTAGAAAATGAACCTTTTGCTGTGAAAGGAATGAAAAAAGCACTAAAAAAATTAAAAGTATAATTTATGAGAGCAAAACCTTTTTTAAAATGGGCTGGTGGAAAAACTCAACTGATTGATCAAATCAAAGAGCAACTCCCCAACAACATACAAACTGAAAATTTTACTTTTATTGAACCTTTTGTTGGAAGTGGAGCTGTTTTATTTTGGATGCTTGAACAATTTCCAAATTTGGAAAGAGCAATAATTAATGACATAAATACGGACTTAACAAATTGTTATGACACCATAAAAAATGATGTAGAGAACCTCATAATTACACTTGCCGAGTGGCAAAATGAATATTACAATATTGCCGACAATCAAGAACAGAAAAAAGAATACTATTACGACAAAAGAACGCTGTTTAATACTCGAAATTCTGATCAAACAACACAAAGTGCTTTATTCATTTTTTTAAATAGAACTTGTTTTAACGGACTTTTTCGAGTAAATCGTAAAAATGAATTTAACGTACCCATTGGTAGTTACAAAAAACCATTAATCTGCAATCCAGAAAACTTATTAGCAGTTTCAGAAATTTTACAAAGAGTAGAAATCTTGAACGGAGATTATTCTGAAACATTACAACACACGAGAGAAAACACTTTTTTCTATTTTGATCCTCCATACAAACCATTAAGTGAAACTTCAAGTTTTAATTCTTATGCTAAAGATGAGTTTAATGATGCAGAACAAATAAGATTAAAAGAATTTTGCGACACTTTAAACGAGCAAAATCATCAATGGATTTTAAGTAATTCAGATGTTAAAGGGAAAGACCCTAATAATGAGTTTTTTGATGATTTATTCGCAAACTTTAATATTATGCGTGTAAATGCACGTAGAAGTATAAACGCAAACCCAAGTAAAAGAGGGCAATTAACTGAACTATTAATTTCTAATTAAAATATGAAGAAACTTACAAATTTTCTAAGTCTAAATTCGGATGACGAGCTATTCCAATACTTTACAGACACCCTAAAATTAAAAGGGATTACACAATGGGATTACTTTGTAAAATGGGAAAAAGTTTATAACAATATAAAACCTTATGAAGTTGAATTGAACATTTTGAATGTTTTAATCGGCAAAGAAAATATTAAAGAAGAACTAACAAAATTAATACTTGAATACCCAAAAGTTGTCAACGTAATTCCTCTTCTATTAGCTATAAGGTTTAAGAACAAAAAGGAGCAAAAAATAAATATCGTTTCAGATATTAAAACATTTGAATACGATCATTTTGACTTATCCATTAAAACACCAAACAAAGAAGAAGCTGAAAATATTGCTGAGTTTTTTGTAGGTTGTGGTTTGGCAGATTTAGTTAAAGATAAAAAAGTTAAAAACTTAATGGACTATGCTACTGGTGTAGAAGTTGGTTTAGATAGTAATGGCAGAAAAAATAGAGGTGGCCACCAAATGGAAAAAGCGGTAGAAACCTATATTAAAGAAGTCTGTGAAGAGTTACGTTTGCCATATTTAAAAGAAGCTAATGCAAAAGCCATTAAAACTGCTTGGAATATTGATTTAGAAGTAGATAAATCTTCAAGAAGAATAGATTTTGTAATAAACAAGAATGGGAAGCTCTATTTCTTTGAAGTAAACTTTTATGGTGGTGGTGGCTCAAAATTGAAATCAACTGCTACGGAATATGTAAAAATGAATGAGTACTGGAATAATCAAAATATTGATTTTATTTGGATTACAGATGGTGCTGGTTGGTTAAGTACTTTATTGCCACTAAGAGAGTATTTCGATAAAGCTGAATATTTGTTAAACCTTGAAATGTTAAAAAATGGTATTCTTAAAAAAATTATCTAACTTTTTCTCAATATTATTTTCAATATTAAAAGAAATCTGGACAGACCTTTTATTTAAAATTGCAGGTACATTATTCCCATTATACATTGGTGCCTTCATTTTATTTTTAGTAGACCCAAAATCAATAAGTAAAGTTTTTGACCCTCAAAGTTTTATTCTTTTTAGCTCTACTTTCCTTTTTAGCAGCATTTTCCTTTGGCATAAAACACCCAACCACAAAGATAGCTTTGGGAAAATAATTAACCTCATTTTTATACTACTAATTATTGCTCTTTCATTCTTATATGCTTTATCTTTTACAGACAAATTGGACAGTAGTTTTGATTTTAGTAATTGGTCTTATAATCTTTTCTGGATAACTCTATCAATATATATTTATTACGAATGCTTCAATTATTTTAAAGCGAAACAATCGAGCTTCAAAAAAGAAGCTACAACGCAATACCATTCATTTAAAGACTCATTCAATAAAATCAAAGAAGATGGAGAATAATTTTATAGAAATCGATTGTATTGAAATTACTCAGCCAATCAGTACATTTTATGTTGGCAAAATTAAATGGCAAGATCTTTTAAAAATTGCCAAAAGAGATATTGAAAGAATTAGACAAGAAGGAGAAGGCAGTATTGATGGTTATTTTGGTATTCAAAGAGAACTTTCTAAGAATAGACTAAAAGAAATCTCTGAATATGTGTCTTTTGATGACGCTACCTTTCCTAACAGTATAGTTTTAAGCATTGACTCGATAAACTATGATGAAGAAACAGAAGAGGTAACTGAAAATATTATTTCATTTAAAAATAATAAATTAATATTAAGGAATGACGGTCAAATTGCTAAGATTATAGATGGACAACATCGAGTATTTGGTTTAGAAATGTATTCACAAAAGGATCCGTTATTTTCACAAGAAAAGCAATTCGATCTGATTGTTACCATTTTTATTGATATTGATGAGGAATATCAATCAAACATTTTTGCAACAATCAATAAAGCACAAACTAAAGTGAATAAATCGTTGGTATATGATCTTTATTCACTAGCTAAAACCAGAAGCCCTCAAAGGACTGCACATAACGTAATTAAGCTATTAAATGAAGATAGTAATAGTCCTTTCCACTATTTAATCAAACGCCTTGGAAAAGCTGAATTCCGATCTGAAACAATCGCACAAGCTACATTTGCTGATTCAATTATAAGATATATTAGTTCAAATCCAAGCTTAGATAGAAATGATTTAAGAACCGGTGAAAAACTTAACCCTGTTGTAGGTAATGAAGCTAAAAGACTTTTTCTCAGAAACTGGTTTATTGAACAAAATGATGAAGTCAAAATAGCAAAATTAATATGGAATTACTTCAATGCTATAAAAGAAAAATGGAATATCGCTTGGGGCAATTCTGATTACATTCTAACAAAATCTACAGGTATAATTGCCTTTATGAGGTTCTTAAAAGATATTGTTAGTTACTATGGACTTAACAAAGTAATTAGCGAACAAGACTTCAAATCAATACTAAACAATATTGACCTTAAAGACGAAAATTTCGTTAATGATGAATATAAATCAGGAGGTGTTGGACAGTCTGATCTCTATAAAAAATTATCAAAAAGCCTAAAGCAAGATATTGAAATATGTCAAAAAGACCATAGGTTTGATGAAAAATATAAGGAGATCCCTGAAAATCAAGAATTTTATATGGAAGGTAGAAGACACCAATGTGCTGGCTGTGCTTACGAACAAGGATATGATGATGCAAAAAACAATAGAGAAAGTAATTTCAGAGTTGAAGAGTTAAATATTAGTCAAGCTGGCACTGTTAGACATAGAGATCCATTAAAATCTTATGAATGGGGCTACAGAGAAGGCCTAACAAATAAATAATGATAACACCTTATTTCAAGTCTAAAGATAAAAAATTCTATTAATAAAAATTTGATTTATAAGTATTTTCCATTTTGGAAACAACTGAAATTGTCAGTTGTTCGGAAATTCCGAACAACTACATTTTCAACTGTTCGATTTTTCCGAACAGTTGAAAATGAACTACTCGAATAATTCGATAGGTTCAAAAATTCATTAACTCAGAAAGTGAAATTTTAAATGTTTTGGCAATTATTTCTAAATTTTTGAGCGAAGGATTCCGTTCTCCCCTTTCAATCATACCAATATAATTAATATGTAAACCACTTTTTAAAGCAAATTCTTTTTGCGTTAAATTTTCTTTTTGCCTTAAGTTCTTTAAGTGTTTTCCAAATATTGTTAAAATATTACTCATAAAAAATAACACTCATTGTGTGTTTATTAATTTTTTTTGTATCTTTGTACAAACATAAACAAATAAAAATGATAGTAGAATACAAAGGAAAACAAGAAAACAAAGGTGAGATAAATATTTTAGTTAAATATCTTGAAAGTATAGATGATTCTCAATTATGGAAACATTACGGAATGAATGTTGAACTAGATTCTACCGTAGATTTTAGTTCGCAAAATGTTTTGATTCGTTGGTTAGATATAAACGAAGAATTTAATGATAGAATAATTGTAAATTCGCTTGAACAATTTCAATCTCATTTTAAAATGATTAATGATTAAACCATATTACAAATCAAAAGATAAAAACTTCTACCTCCTCAAAGGAGATACAATGGATTTATTGCCAAAAATCAATCATAAATTTGATATGGTTTTTGCTGATCCTCCCTATTTTTTATCAAATGGTGGTTTATCTATACAAAGCGGTCAAATAGTTTCGGTAAATAAAGGGAAATGGGATACGTCAAAAGATTATAAATACGTAAATGATTTTAACCGAAAATGGTTAAAAGAAGTGCGAGAAAAAATGAAAGATGATGCTACCATTTGGATAAGCGGTACAATGCATAATATTTTTAGTATAGGTCAAATTTTAACTGAATTGGATTTTAAAATCTTAAACATAATTACTTGGCAAAAGACAAATCCACCTCCAAATTTTTCGTGTCGTTATTTCACCTTTTCAACAGAACAAATAATTTGGGCAAGGAAATCAAAAAAAGTTCCACATTATTACAATTACGAGTTGATGAAACAATTGAATTGTAATAAACAAATGCAGGACGTTTGGAAATTACCAGCAATTGCAAAATGGGAGAAATCTTGTAAAAAACACCCAACACAAAAACCATTATCGGTTCTTACAAGAATAATAATGGCATCTACAAAACCAAATGTTTGGATTTTAGATCCGTTTGCAGGAAGTAGTACAACAGGAATTGCAGCTAATTTATCAAACAGACGTTTTTTAGGAATTGACCAAGAAGCAGAGTTTTTAGAAATAAGCAAAAACAGAAAATTAGAAATTGAAAATGAAACAACTGCTGAATTATATAGAAATAAAATAAGTGGATTTAACACTCAAAAAGAGTATGTAAACTATCTTAAATCAGAACCTAAGCCAGTAGAAAAAATTACTTTAGGTTTTTGCAAGAAAAAAGATATTGATAATTTGACGAATACAAACAAATTTTATTTCCACGCTATTGAGCAAAATAATAGAGTTCAAGATTTTCCAACAGAAATTTTAGATGCTAAACAATTATATCTCTACCAAGGAGGAAGAGGAAAGCCTATTTCGTTTACTGGTCATAGTGGTATTATTAAAGAAATTAAATTAAAGCATAAATCTAAAATATTAGGAAAAGAAAACTCAAAAACAGAGTATTATTATGAAGTGCTACTTGAAAAAGGCTTCAACTATAATGGTAAACAAAAAGAGGAATTAAAAATAAAAATCCTATTCGACAAGAATGACAAAACGAACAAAGAGTTATTTCGGAAATACTTACCGACAACAACTACATTTGAAAAAATAGAACTGAATAATAAAACCAACGCATAAAGCCATACACATTTGCAAGAAAAATGCAAAAGAGTATGTCTTTGTTAACATTAAAAAAAAGAAAAAAGGGCATAATCGAGTAGACCGCCCCGCTAACTAAATAGCAGGGAGGGCCTCTCACACCACCGTACCCTTCGACAAGCTCAGGACAGGCCAAGCGGGTCTCGCCTGCCTGCCGGCAGGCAGGTACTCGGCGGTTCATTAATCCTACTTCACTTGGAGGAAGTATTCTAGCATACTAATATACCCTCTCTTTTTAAGTCTGTCTTTTGTTATGGTGGTGATTAAGATAGGGCTTTGGGCGGTAGCCCATCCTCCCATTCTTGTTCTGCTCCACGCATACGCTTGACCTTGGTTTAATCCCAGTCGGATAAGGCTACGCCTTTTCTTCTCGGGTTTCTTCCAATGGTGCCATATACAGTATCGCAGTCTATTTCTGAGCCACTCGTCTACAGCCTTTAATTTGGCTTGCATAGATGCTAGTTTGAAGTAATTTACGGTGTAATAGACAAACGGGAGGCTATATTCATCCAGACTCTATTCCTCAAAGTAACTTAACTGATGAAGATTTTGCAAATGATAGTTTTGAATATCAATATTTCTCTTTACCTGGTCTTGCACACGCTTATTGCCCCCTTCCACAGGACCTTGAGTAGGCTCAAAACATTCTATATCAGCACCTTCTAGTCGCATACCAAGAAGCTTTTCTATGCCTCGCACATATTCTTCTTCATCTGTACTTACTAGCGAGATAGCTTGGCCACTGGCTCCTGTTCTACCTATACGGTGTACATAGTCTTCTGGCACCACACTTTGGCATATTTGTCTTTATCGGTAACTGTCTGACATACTGTATACCTTGTGCTTACGGTGGAAATTCTTATATAGCTCATACTAAATAGGAGTATTTTCTCTTCTACCTTGAACTCCCTATTAACTCACAAACTATTATTATGCTGTCCGTGTTATACATAGGTTAGGTTTATAAATAGAATTCGTTAATACAGCACATGATATATAACGTCACACGTACAGATATAAAAATAGACCAGACCGTAGACCAGCTCATCGGAAAACGGTTTGGATTTTTATACAAACTAAGGAATGGAAGCATCGGTTCTGAGCCATTTATTATTTATACATCAAGCCCAGATTTCCAAATAGACTTCGAAAGTCAAGAGTATGACCGCAAGTGTAATATTGAACTAAGACCCAAAGGTATCATCGTTCATTTCCGTAAGAAGTCCAGCAGCTTTATATGGCCTATCCCTTTTGATCAACTTACCCTGAACCAATCTGGCAAGCTATTGTCTGTACACGGGATTACATTATACGCAAAGCTCAAGCCTAGAGTTAAAAGTAAAAAAAATAGTCCCTTCATTCAAAAAATGATAGATGCTAAGGCCGGTTTTTAGACAGACTGCCGTTATCCCTTTGCTATCTTAAGTACCCACTTACGCTTCACGGCAAAGTAGCGAATAAGGAAAACCACAATCATGGCCACTATCATACTCCACTCTAGGAGTACATTAAATCGATTAAAAGCTAAAAATACCAATCCGCCTACTACACAGGCACTGGCATAGATTTCACTTCTAAAGATAAGGGGTACTTCATTACTCAGCACATCACGTATGACACCACCAAATACCGCTGAGACTACACCCATAATCACTGCTATCACGGGACTAAGACCCAGCTCAAGCGTTTTCTGCAATCCAAGGATAGTGAATAGCCCCAGACCAATAGTATCAAAAATAAACATCCCTTTACGGAGCTTAAGAATAGACGTTTTAAATAAATAAGAGCAGATCACAGCCACTACTATCACATAAAGTGACACAGAGTCCTGCATCCACCCAACGGGTGTCTCACCTATAAGTATATCCCGCAAAGTACCCCCACCTAGGGCTGTTATAAATCCTATGATGGCAGCTCCTACCACGTCAAAATCGTTATCTATAGCCATAAGCGTACCGCTAATGGCAAATACAAAAACTCCTGCTAGATTCAAAAAATATATCCAATCCATTGAGCTGTCAAAGGTGCTGTTATTTTAATAGAGTTTGGCACTAAAGGAACTTTAACACAAGATACTATCTATAACTTTTAGTTATGGATAGTATAATAAGTATAAATAAAAACAAACGAACGTAACTAGACACATTTGTATCAACAATTTGAAACAACAACAAATGACAAAAATCACAGTAGCAAAAGGAGATGGAATAGGACCAGAAATAATGGATGCTACGCTCAGAATCTTACAAGCTGCAGGAGCTCAACTGGAAATAGATGAGATCGCAATAGGAGAAAAAGTATATCTATCAGGTAACACCTCAGGTATATCACCCGACTCGTGGGATAAGATAAGGAACAATAAAGTATTTCTAAAAGCACCTATCACCACACCTCAGGGAGGTGGATATAAAAGTCTGAATGTAAGTACCCGTAAGTTTTTAGGACTCTACGCGAATGTGCGTCCGTGTAAAAGTTACCATCCCTTTGTCAAAACAAAGCATCCAGTAGTGGATATGGTCATCATCCGAGAAAATGAAGAAGATTTATACGCAGGTATAGAGCACCAGCAGACCGATGAGGTAGTGCAGTGTCTGAAGCTCATCAGCAGACCTGGCTGTGAAAAGATAGTGCGTTACGCTTTTGAGTACGCCAAGCAGTATAAGCGTAAAAAGGTGACTTGTTTTACCAAGGATAATATTATGAAGCAAACCGACGGCTTATTTCACCAAGTGTTTGATGAGATAGCTGCAGAGTATCCAGAGATAGAAAACGAACACTGGATCGTAGACATAGGAGCAGCTAAGGTAGCAGATACTCCTGAGCACTTTGATGTGGTAGTAATGGCTAACCTGTATGGGGATATTATTTCAGACATAGCTGCACAAATCACTGGCTCTGTAGGTTTGGCAGGCTCTAGTAATATAGGTGAAGAGTGTGCCATGTTTGAGGCCATACATGGTAGTGCTCCAGACATAGCGGGTAAAAATATAGCTAATCCATCTGCACTAATACACGGTTCACTGATGATGCTAAACCACATCGGTCAGTCTATGGTAGCAGAAAGAATACATAATGCGTGGCTTACCACAATAGAGCAAGGACTACATACCGCCGACATCTATGATGATACAACGAGTAAGCAAAAAGTAGGAACCAAAGAATTTGCAGCGGCAGTAATCTCTAATTTGGGTAACAAACCTTCTTCATTTGATCCTATAGTGCACGGCAATAGAGCCGCACTTAAACTGCCTAAATACCAAAAGAAAGCTCCTGCCAATAAGGAACTGGACGGAGTAGATCTTTTTGCTCACTGGAATGGCACTAATCCTGAAGAAATAGCGGAGAAACTGAAAACGATAGAAACTAATACTGTAAAGCTAATAATGATAACCAATCGCGGTATTAAAGTATGGCCAAATGGATTTAAAGAAACTTTCTGTACGGACCACTGGAGATGTAGATTTCAGCCAAAGTCTGGAGATGGATTTGGCAAAGCAGATATTCTGCAGCGGTACATTCAACTAGCAAGTGCGACACTAGGATACAAAAATAGTTCATTAGGGGTTTTATAATCTAGATTTTTTCTAGGTCTAGAATTGAGTAGATTTTGATAAGTAATAATCTGTTTATGAGTTAC
>Ga0209491_10001196_pt1 | contig 51397 bp, 42 predicted proteins | sample BON02_FD_187213 | JGI IMG/M metagenome (GOLD analysis project Ga0209491, IMG submission 187213) | Freshwater microbial communities from Lake Bonney liftoff mats and glacier meltwater in Antarctica - BON-02 (SPAdes) (version 2) | ecosystem: Environmental > Aquatic > Freshwater > Ice > Glacier...
TAGATCCGGTTGCTCCAGTTGCTCCTTGGGCGCCAGTAGATCCGGTTGCTCCAGTTGCTCCTTGGGCGCCAGTAGATCCGGTTGCTCCAGTTGCTCCTTGGGCGCCAGTAGATCCGGTTGCTCCAGTTGCTCCTTGGGCTCCAGTAGACCCAGTTGCTCCAGTTGCTCCTTGGGCGCCAGTAGATCCGGTTGCTCCAGTTGCGCCAGTAGCCCCAGTTGCGCCAGTTGATCCGGTTATACCTGATCCAGTTGTTCCTGGTCCAGGCGGACCTTGCGCCCCAGTACTTCCCTGGGCTCCAGTTGCTCCAGTTGCTCCAGTTGCTCCGGTTATACCTGATCCAGTTGTTCCTGGTCCAGGCGGACCTTGCGCCCCAGTACTTCCCTGGGCTCCAGTTGCTCCAGTTGCTCCGGTTATACCTGATCCAGTTGTTCCTGGCCCAGGCGGACCTTGCGCTCCAGTTGGTCCAGGTGGCCCAATTAATCCTCTAGGACCCTGAGCTCCTGTCGCTCCTTGAGAACCAATCGGTTTACAACAATTTACATACTGATTATATTTATTGTAATTAGGATAAGACATTTGTATATATTTTACATATAAATATATTTATTAATTAAATTTAATTATATATTATATTAGAACATATAATATAATATATAATAACTATATTGACTGCTATTACTATGATAGCATACATATAATATAACTATAACATAACTAGACTAAACTCTTTTGTTTTATGGTTAATCTAGGAGGATCAATTAAATCTACGCTACCACTAATACCAGATATATCCATAGCAAATGTAAACTGTTTTGTCAAATAATTGTTATCTGGTACACCTGTTTGAAATACAAAGAAGGATGGTCCAAAACAAACGGAATAGTCTTTATTCTTTTGAATACTTCTAGTATCAATGTATACTTTATTACTGGGGGCACCTATCTCTTTAAATTCATAACTCAATGCTTCTACATTATTATTAAATTTAACACGTGAATATACACTAACCTCATATAAAGTATCTTTGGCTAAATCTTGGTTATTACTAAAATCAATAATGCTATCATTAATGTTATACATTAACGATGCTCCACTAAAATCAGAATATATTATACTGTTCAAACTCAGGTCATGTGTACCTAGAGCCCACGTTGTTCCACTACCAGTATTATTACAAATATCTATTATGGTGGTTGACTGGCCGTAGTTGTTATATAGTCTGTTTGAATAGTTAGACCCATTGTTTATTAATGGATTTTTATTAAAAGTTACATTATCGCTGATATCTATAAAATTTACATTCGATCCTGAGAAATCAAAATCAATTGCATTAAATTTAATATCTTTATCGTAAAGTACAGGTGTACCAGCAGTAAGGTACAAATCTCCTGTAACACCACTGCTTATAATAAGGTCACCATTGGTCCCGGTTATATTACCACCAATTAATAAGTTGTTAGATATATCTACACCTGATACATCCAATTTATTTGTAACTATCATGTTAGCAGTATTTACATTACTAGTATCTATATAGCTGGTACTAGTACCGACCGTTAATACATGTAAGACACTTAAATCGTATACAGTCAAACTAGTCAACGATACATCACCTGTTACAATTAGGTCACCATTTATAACGACATTTGCGCTACAATCCATACCCCAATTACCGCCTTGAAATACATGATTACCTGCGGAAAAATAATTGCTATGACTACAATCAACCGTTTGATATATAGGTCCGGATATCTTAGCACCCTTTAATACTTGAAGACCAAAATAGGTAGCGTCTATTAAACTTCCAGTGTCTGTCCCGACTATCCCTCCATTTACAGTTAATATACCACTGCTTGGGTCAGTTATACATTTTTTTATAGTAACATTACCTTCAATAACGGTTGGTTTATTAGAGGCACAGTTACCTGGCGTAATTGGACCAATCTTAATACTTCCATTTTCAATATCAGTAACTAAATTACATATTTCTTTATCGTATCCTCTACTTCTTAAATAACTACCATAATTATAATATTTGTCTCTACAAGTAAAATTATTGTTTGACATTTATATAATTGGTCTATAAAAATTATATAAATATTACTATTATATTATTGTTTGCGTGTTTTCACTTACATAATGAATCCGATCAAACTTATTTTGGAATAGGAAAGGGTCTTTGTGCTGCTTCAACTACTAAAGGTTCTGGTATATATAGGGGTAAAGTATTGAAATAACACACTTCTGGTAATCGTATAAGAACTGGGGTAATTGGTGCTTGTGGATTTACTAAATTATTAGCATTAATACCAAACAATGACGATTCAATCTCTACAGAATTCATAGAAAAGGCTTCTCTCGGCATGTGACTCGGCATTATTCCCAATGCTGGAATGGCATTATTATAAGCTCGTCCAACCTGCGAATACTGATATTCATTATAATTTCTAGTATCCATGTAACTTTTTTGTTGTAAACAATAGTCACTTGGCATATTATTATTTCTGGTAGAAGCCATTACTAATATTAATATATATTATTATAAAAATTTCATCTATTATGATTTGAATTATTACATGTCAACTATTTATGTATTAGTTACTTATGTTGATCGATTATCAAATTCCTTTAATAATAATAATAAAGGCGTATCAATTAATTTGTTGTTATAATAATATACCAAACACTTATGAAACAAATCAAAATAATCATATGAAAACAGTGTCCTAAATACTAGCTCTGGGTCCACTAATTGACTATTGTATGGATTTTTCATAATTAATTCTTGTACAAAAGATACTTCTTTTAATTGCGTATAGGCTTTACTTATATGTTGGTTTAATTCTTCCTCGTTAAATACGATCATATTGAATGCTAGTAACAATTGTAGTTGGTAACACATTTGTTTAAGTCCTATTTCATCTTCAGACTCTTCCGTGATATCTTTATATGTACATATATAATCTAATTGTAAATCACACATATACTTTTTATAAACTCATCTCTTTAAGTATGGATAACCTCTGTTACAATAATAAAGAAGAAATCATAATATCATTTTAATATTGATACTGGGAGTGTCCAGACTTGTAGTCTTTATCTTTTTGTAATTCTCTCGAGGGTACTCCACCACGAATCCAGCCATCCGCGGCAACACTTTCAATTAAATTTGCCGGGTTGGTAATTGAATTTTCAATAGACGGTAATAGAGGGTAGTTCAGATACGGAATATATGATTGTTCAGTAGTAGTATTAATACTCTTTTTATTAGTGATCATATCACCTTGCTGAATGTGAGACTCAAGCACTGGATTGGAAGAACCTCTACCTAAGAAAGGAACGGTTTTGAATGGTCGTTCGTATAAACTAATGCGGCACTTTGGATGAGTATTAATAGTTCCAATTAATAATTCGGAATTTGTATCGACATTACATCCACCGGCACCAACTTGAAACCCACCCTTAAAATTAATATTGGGTTGGCTAGTCGCAAACTCGATTGGGCGTTTCATACCACAGTCTTGGGCAAAAAAGTTCGATAATAGATAATTCGATTGAGCAACATTTTGTACATTTCGTTGACTGATATCGCAACTATCATCACCAATTCGTGATAAATGATCAAATGTAAAGTCTTTTGTATAGGCAGCCATTGATTTATATATATTTAAAAAGATATTTTTTCTAAAAATACATGGTTATTATTGCTAATTATTATGTATAGTAATACAATTATTACAATAATGTGTGAGGTTGTCTATTTATTGTCCAGTAATAGATCCTAGACGGGGATTATTTTTTATCAAATCAAAATCGTTGCCTTCTTTACCAGAGGTCATACCTCCATAGCAAAACTCAGCAAAGCCTGGCTGATCGTTTGGTATTCTAGTATTTGCTGTGGCATAAAAATTATACTGTCCAAAGTCCTCAAATTCAAAACTATCTCCTAAAGTAGAAAATAATTTCTTTTTGATGTTTTTATCATTATCAAAATTGGACATGACAAAATCTTCAGTGGTTTTATTTATTTGCTTTTCTACGGCTCTATTGTAAGCAGGAGCCGCCATTTTTCTATTTGGATTTTTCGATATTTCAGGTAAAAGAACATTCATAAACGGATTGTTTTCACTCGGGTTTGTAAAATTGGTTTTTAATGATTCATATACCTTTTGGTTCGTGAATCCTTCTTGGGAAGTACTTATTATATTATTAGATGAAGCCCTATAATCATTGGCATAGTATAGTAATATAATTACACCTAAAGTTACAACGCCTGTTATAAAAAAATTATATGACTGAGTTGTGAGAAATCCAAGCAATGATAAAAGTAACACTAAGCGAGTAATTGCATTTATTTTTTCATTTCTAGACATGTTTTTTTTTGGCCATACCTGATTAATTTGATTTTTTTTTAATAAGACTGCTGGATCTTTTATCCAAATATGGGTAGACTCTGATGTTGGCATGTATATATATATATTCTTAATTATTTATTTTTTACTTTCTTCTTCTTTTTATTTGAATTATCAGACCTCATTGATTTTTCTGGTTTTTCACCCTCGATTGAAAATACAAGTTGTTCTAGTTCATGTTCAGTTAATTGAGAAGTGGGTGGTAAGTTTTGTAACCGGTCTTGTTCTAATTGATATTCCTGTTTTTTTTTAGTTAATTTCTCATTCATCCTCTCCTTCATTTTCTCTTTTTTATCGGCCAGTTTTATATTTTGATCGAGCATATTTTGCATAGCACCTAAATTTAATTTGCTATTTTTTCCGCCACCTAAACCGGCTAATCCACCTAATCCACCTAATCCACCTAATCCAGCTAATCCAGCTAATCCACCTAACCCCCCACCGGCTCCCCCTGATCCCATTCCCATTTTCTTTAACATGGACTGAATATCTCCCATGCCAGGCATATCTTTCATCTTACCTAATAATCCACTTGCCTCTGCCATAATTTCACTTTCATTAATTTCACCAGACTTTATCTTATCATCTAGCTTACCTCCAACACTTTTAACTAGATTCATAAGCTTTCCGGGGTTTTTAAACAATTTTTGAAACACATCGTTTACAGTTGTCGCACCTTCCATATCAAAATTTAAATCAGCCGCGGTCTCTTCTGCAATCTCTTTTGCTAGTTTCCCCAATTTTCCATCCAATATTCCATTCAGGTGATCTTGAATTTGCTCCGGATTTGGTAAATAATCTGTACCAGATACATCAATCGGACCACTACTACTATCACTATTCAGCATTCCCTGTAGACTGCTTAAAGTATCTTCTAATTTATGTTTTAACTCATCTTCATTAATGGATTCAAATAGCTTGGCAGTATCACCAAACGATTCATGTGAGTCAACTTTGCCAATAATAGTAAATAATATTAATTGTAAGTACTTCCAGATCGTTTCTTTTGTAGCATCTGAAATATCTGATTTCCAAATATCTTTAAAATCGATTCCTGGTAAGAATTTAGTATTAATACTGTCATCTACAAACATCTTTTCATTTTTATACAATATGTCAAAAAACCGTTCAGGGATTATGTTTTTCACATATGTATATATTTCCTCTATACTATCCTGGTCCTGCGTTTCTTTGATATTTGATAAATCAGCATCCATATTTTCCATATATTCAGGGAAAGTGGTCAATATATCATTGATGAGATCATAAATAATTTTTGTAAATTCAGCCGGGATGTTTTTATTGTCATCAGTTGTTGTTGTTGTTGGTTTCGACATTTATATCGTTAATTAACAATATTTGTTTAAATCACAAACAGTTGTATTTAATATTTTATTATATTTATGATGATAATTATCACACTTATCATAAATATGATAATTATCATATTTATGATACCACATGTATGGTTACATCATTTACACAATTGATTCAAATACTATAAATTTTGGACAATTGATTCAAATACTATAAATTTTGGACAATTGATTCAAATTCTTTAAATATTGGATACACTTACTCTGGTTATCATTATCCAAATATCGCATTGGAGCTCTAATCTTATCAATACCTTCTAATACTTTATTAGCAGCCCCCTGATCCATCTTTAAATCCTCACTATAATCTTTTGTTAAAAAATACTCTAGATTTTCATCTTCAATCTCATTTTCATACTTAATACACACATGACGATACCATATAGAGACTAACATCTTAGGATTTGCCTTTCTCATCATTAATAATGCCGTTTTAGTTGTTTTTATGTCACGGTTATCTGGAAAAATAGTTTCAATGTCGTCTAAAAATTCCTCAAATTGATCGTTAAATGCCTTCAAAATAGTCGTCTTATCCATATTATGTTTAACAACATTATATATTTAAATATTTTACATAAATAAATATATAATCATCATATTCATGAAATATTATCATGGTTGGAGGAGTGACCGATAACGGTTGAATATTATATGCCAATGGGTCTATTTTTTTGTTGCATTTGTAAATCTTTATTACGCTCATCCTCCATTTGTTTTAAGGATCCTTCTTCAACTTTGTCTGGTTGCCAGGTATCAGGAGGTGTATTTATTGTATTGTTACAATTAACAGAAGCATAATTATACATTTGTCTAGTTCCGCCATTTCCCTTTGCTAATAGCTCGTCACTACCTTGATCCCAAAAACTAAAATTATCACTAGATACACCAAAAGAGTTTGAATTATCATTTCCTAAAGCATACGCAAATGGTTCTCCATTATATTCGGTTGCTTGTGCATTTTTCATTTCATTCCTTGGTTTAATTTTATCAATAATTTCATTTCCAAATATTACCTTGTTTCCTTCTCGAAGTAATAGTAAGGCGGGGACCTTTTGTATTTGTGGAGGCATCACGATTTGTTGTTGATTTTCTAGTATAACATAGGTTGCTCCCGTCTTTTCATTTCTAAATCTTTTATCTATACAAATGAAATGGATATCATTTTTTAAATCACTATTTCCGACGGTTCGAAGAATATTTTTACACTTTTCACAATAATTGCTATAATATAAAACACTGCTCATTATAATTTATATTTAATTATTATACACTCATTTTAACTCATTTTTTTATTGTAATTATATTGTTAAAGTTATTCAAAAAATTGATTTAATAATAAATTAATTAGTTATATATATACTAACCAGCATGATGGAACCTGTTATTAGAATTACTTCCGATGAAAACAATACAATGTTATTTACTATGAGTGCCACGACTCATAGTTTAGCTAATTCACTTAGACGAATTATATTATCTGATATTCCTACCGTTGTGTTTCGAACATTTCCTCATGCCGAAAGTAAAGTAAATATTACTATTAATACAACACGCCTTAATAATGAAATTCTAAAGCAGCGTATCGGATGTATTCCCATTCATATTACTGATTCTGATTTTCCGTATAAAGAATATGTGGTTGAAGTCGATAAACAAAATAATTCAGATGTCATAGAACTGGTAACTACGGCCGATTTTAAAATAAAAAACACAATTTCTGAGAAATATCTGTCGGAAAATGAAGTCAAAAAAATTTTCCCACCTGATCCATATACTGGCGATTACATCATTATCTCTAGAATACGACCTAAATTGTCAGAGAACATTAATGGAGAACATTTACAGTTTACTGCGGCATTAGATATTTCTACAGCCAGACAAGACGGTATGTATAATGTTGTATCTACGTGCGCTTATGGAGCAACCGTTGATATGGTTAAGGCCAATGATAAGTGGAACGACAAGAAACAAGAAATGATCAAGAATGGTCAAACTGAGGCGGAAATTGAATTCGAAAAAAGTGATTGGTTCTTATTGGAGGCTAAGCGAATCGTCGTACCGAATAGTTTTGATTTTACGATTGAAACTCTTGGAGTATTTTCAAACAGTGAGATTATTCGTACTGCGTGTAAAATAATGATAGATAAATGTAATAACTTTGCCGCATTGTTGGTTAAGAATAAAGTTGATATTGAGCTAAATGATAATACAACAATTGACAATGAATATATTATTACCATTGAAAATGAAGATTATACCTTGGGAAATGTATTAGTCTACTTCCTGTATGAAAATTATTACAACGGAAAAAACAAACCTTTGTCATTTGTTGGATTTAAAGTTCCTCATCCTCATATTCCAAAAGGCATTATCAGAATGGCATTTGAAGCTAACACTGATAAAAAAGAAGTAATCAGTTACTTGACAAATGTATCACAGGATGTTATAACTACATATACAAATATCATGTCCAATTTTAGTGTTGAATAGATGGATAGATGGATTTACTTACATATACAATTTCAAACATGACATACATATATACAGAACAATTATATATGTCATGTTTTATTCATAAAAATATCGCGTGTAATGGATTCCTATTTTTTACATTTTACACCACGGTTGTTTCGGTGGGTTCTGTGTTGTATTCGACCAGTGGTTTGTGAACATTTTTTTCGGATAGTTCTACCTACACCATGTTTTTTTCGCTTGACCTTGTTTTTGCGTTTAGTTTGTGGTATGTTAAGAACACATTTAAAGTCAGGATTTCTAATATAAGGTGGTTTACACGCATTAATACAACGCTTTGTAAGTGGATTGAATTCTTTACTGGGTGTACATGGTCTAATTATTTCTAGATTTGATTTTGAAATTATTTCTGGTGTAAAATTAATTTTTGTTATAGCAGTCTCCTTTATTTCATCAATAATATTCGATGTGTTTGACATTTTATTTGTTATTATGTCGTGGTTTTCAATGTTTAGTCCATGTTTTTTCAAAAACCCACTGTTAATCAAAATTTCTTCGTAATTTGCTAATAATTGTTCAGGTGTAAGACGAATAAATACTTTGGGGTTGAGCATATCATTCATAAATAAGTCATGCAACTTTGTTGTAAACCCGTTTGGCAACAAATGCTTGCTTCGATTTAACACATACATTAGTGCGATTCCTATACCATATGAATCTATTGTATCGACTGATTTATTAATGAAGCTATCATATTCTTCCTTTTTAGCTTCAATGACATTTTCAAAAGATGCGAGTATTGTCTGTTTGATTAATGTTCCACGATTCGGCGTGGATAAGTTTACTGGTAGAATACTAGTAAAAAATTTTTCACATCTCTCAATAATATTATTAGAGAAACTGGTAAATGTTGTAGTCGGATCAGATTTTACATTGGTGATTGCTTTAATATAATCATTTTTATTCCAAAACACATTTTCCAACGGAAACGACCAATGATTAGTCTCACCTAACCAATATTTCGATCGTCTAGTAAGATTAATAATTAATGACTTTTTTGTCATAAATCCAAAATCAATGAAATTTATTCTATTTGTTTTCTGGTCATAAACTATGTTTTGATGTTTTAAATCATGATGAACGATACCATTATCGTGGAAAACTTTCAATCCGTAAAACAATCGAATACATTCCAACCAAAACAATTCTATTTTATCAACATTGTCTTTGGTGTTTGTCCATTTATATACTTCATTTCCAAACTGTTCAAGGTCTTGTCCACCGTATTTCATGAGTAATAATGAATAATTACCTAACATATTTGGATCAAATTTACCAGAGCATTGTGACATAGCTTGTATGTTATTTTGTACTTTATCTACCTTACATATTGCCGGCTTACCTAAATAAAAGTGATTATATTTATCTGCTGAGCCAATAAGCTTATATTCCCGCATTTCACTCTTTGCATTTGAATCAGTCATTAATTTTGAAACGGAATATGATTTATTTTTACGTGTTTTGTTAATACACTTCATAGGTGGTTTATGGACACACCCATATGCACCTTCACCTATTACTTGTGATAGTGTATCCGTATGGGACATATATGTAGTATAATATAAGATAATATATTATATTATATTCCAGGTTTCACTACTAATCAACCAACTACCTACCTATGAACATATTTTTACATGAAAAAATATGTTGTTTATTTAGTTTTATGGTTTGACAGATTGATTTTTATAGCTACATACGACATTGTATATTGTACAATAGTTATACTGTAATAGTCTTATCAGCGTCCTTGAATTGTTTTCGTACATCATAGTTCAATGTAAACATTTGTTTGGCTGGGTGTAAATTATTGAAATACCGAATCACTTGATCCCTATTTATATAATGATTTACCGGCACAAGTAGTTTTAAATACAATTCGTGGTGAAGATAATACATATGAGTTCTAAATTTTTCCGGAAACTCGGTTAATTGTTTTTCCTTCTTAATATAACATTTAACATAGTTTTGGTACAGTTCATTAGTATAATCATGTATTACTGTTCTAAACTGATTGAATGATCGTTTATGCTCACGGTAATATTGTAAATATTCGCCTACCTTGCCCTCCTTTCTCAAAGATAGATATTGAAATTGTAGCTTGGGTTGGTTACCCCGTAGATGCCTGACATGTTCATAATTTGGATTTCTAAATTTGTATCTTTCTCCGAGACAATTCTTTATGACGATGCCTACAATATGGTATGGTGTGTTTGACGATGCCACTGTTTCTAGACATTCTTTTAACTCCATGTCATTCAATATCGGAGTTCTAATCGGCAAGCAAACCGTACGCGGAATCCCATATGATTCCATTTCATCTACACTATTGGTTACTACAATATTAATCGTCTTATTATTAATAATTTCATATACTTCCACTAGATATAGCTTCATTTCTTTAATTATTTGAACAATCCTGTTACGAGGATGTTGAATGACAAAACTATAAACATACTTCTTATTTAACCTGTTCAAATCTAGTCCGACATATTGAGATACTTCTTCAAACATGTACCTGAATGTATTTTCTGGCTTAAACCCATTTTCCATGAAGAAGCATGCTTCGCCACCGACGCTACTTCTAGTTGCGATTTCCCAACTAGAATATTGAGTGTCATAGAAAACATTTATCATAGTTCCTTCTACAAATGTTTCGGCCACATATTTATTCTCAATGTCGATATTTAAATTTGATACAGACAATGATTTGGGTGGAGCAAAGCATACAACCGTACCATCGTCCTTGTATATCAAGGATCTTAATAGCCCAACTGTTGAAACTAGCTCATTAGATAACCATTCTTTGTCATACTTCAAAATGTGATAATTACATCCATTTTTATGTTTCCAAACATTATGTTTCAAATTTAGTGATTTCGCAACATGGTTTCTATTTGTACTATCACATAATAGTTCATCTACTTTGGGGATATTGTCTAAATTATACGACATGGTTACTTATTATATGTTCATTTCTTTAATAGAGTTTATAAATCAATTTTTTCGTAATTCATATTAATTTCTACTATAAATATAAAGTAATGACAACATCTAATATTTATTTACAATTAGGAGATATTATTCAAATCGAAGCCCCTACCAATCCCGAATTAAATGATAATATATTTTTAATAGATTATATCGACAGCACAAAAATTAATCTAGTATCTGATAAGTCGCTTGATAATATTAAATTGAATATCTCAGATAATGGTAATTTAAAAGATGAAAGCATTATTTCAATCACTATACTCAGTCATGCCGACCAATCAGGCTATGCTAAACAAAATAATCTCATACCAGGTGAGTGGATTGATATCTATTTTGGAGGAGACATACCAATTACAATAACCGGTAAAATAACGAATCTAGAGGAAGACATGATCGAAATAAAAACTTATCCGGATAATGATATAATATATCTAGACTTTGGTTATAAAGGTATACCGGATGAGATTCCTATTGAGAAGATAGTCATTCGAATGGCTCCTGAGACAATTAAGGATACTAAAGCGGATATAGATATAAGCCAATCCGATATTGAATCAGATAAAATAGTTATGGATATGGATATGCCTGAAATAACCGACGAGATTATATCAGACGAAGATAGAATTGCCGAAGATTATGTAGTAGAAGTACCATTCTCTGTAATAAAAACACAATTAAAAGAATTTCTTATTGACGCTGACCAAATAGAATTTGGGTCGGATTTGGAAACTATCACGCAACAAACTATACTGCCCGAATCACAAACCAGGTATAGTATTGAGGCACAAACAAATGATTTATTAGACGAATTATTATCGTCTATTCCAAATGCAGAGAGAACCAGATCAGTATTAAACCGCATTCATATTACCATAGAACGATTTAAGCAACTAAGATCCAAATACTCTAAATTTGATAATAATGGAAACGCGAACATGCCTTTGTTTAAAGGTGCCGATTTTAAACCAATAGTTGAACAGATAAATAAGCTAAATTTTAAACTGTATTGGCTACTTCCAGTTGCTCAGAATATGAAGAAATTATATGATATGGACATTACTGAAGAATATCAAGCATCTGATACCGTATCACTAACCTTGGCACAATCCATTACCGACGAATATGATATCCGCGAGTTATACAAGTCGTCTAGTGATAATTATTCCACCTATATGAATAAATTACAACCGTATCTAACCCCATATGAGAACAATTACAACGATACTTCGTTAATTACCGAAAATATCTCTCAAAACATGGATGTGGTTATTGATAATCTTGGCAAGTTTTACTCATCTATATCTAAAAAGGATTCAATCCGACAAAGAAGATTCCTAATTACTAGATATAATTTAGGTCTTTCGAAATTACAAACTACACAATTAACTAGTACGGTTATGAAAACAAAGATTATACCTATGACGAAAAATGACACTATATCCGTAAAATCCATTTTAACATTACCTGAGCCAGTTGTACGCTTTTCGAACATTACTCTACCCAAAACATCTATATATGATAAATCTAACTTAAATATGAAATATCTTAATTACTGGCAATTATTTCGGGATAATACGTCAATCACAACGAAATATATAGATGACCTTACTAGTACTATCGATCATACTGATAATAAATTCTTAAAATCTAAAACCGAATATATATTGAATCAAGACAGTACAGATCCAAATAAGTTCCAAAAGTACTTGGATATTATGGTTCCTAAGACACGAGTGTTATTTAATTTGATTAAAAAACATATATATGGTAAACTCACACTTACATCTGTAGTGGATTATTTACAGCCATTCTTAATATATATGGACGATTTGTCGTTTAAACAGTATGAAGAAATAACTGAATTTATTGAGAATAAAATTCGTGATTATAAAAAACGATATTCAGAAAATAAAGAAATATTTAATAAGTTATCAGTAGATACGAGTAATATATTTTATGAATCAATCTTGTATAAATTATTAAAAAGTCGTCGCGATGAAAGTGAAATGATATTTAATAATTATGGACTAGTGAATTCGATATATCCATATAGCGGTAATTTATCTAAAACGCATGTACTGAGTTCGTCTGAGATTATTAAAAAAATGATGGAGGTTGATTATACCAAATTATTTAATACATCGTTAACAGTATTAAATCTAGATTTATTTACTCCATTCGATTTTGACAATCTCTTAAACCAGAAAAAGGAAGAGTATGATAAAAATATTGAAAAAAAGGGAAAAGAGAATGAATGTAAGCAATATGTATTAACAAACCGATATATCTCATTGGAGGATCTCACCGCAGACAATGATATAAAAATATATGTAGATAAAAAATATGATACAACGGTATATGACATATTAAACGAATATAAAACTGAACAATCCCAGCTGGACGATGCCAGTTTTAAAGCCTTTTTAACGGCAGAGCTTATCAAAAATGTGGGTATTAAACGGAGTGATGCTAGATTAGAAGCAAAATATATGATTGAAGGCAAACGCGAAGTACAGGATGGTCAATATGCTGTACTAGAAATTGATAACATAGATAATGTCAAGTATTATTATTATAAACGAGAAAATAATAACTGGATCCGCGATGAATCTATACCTGCCGACTCCTTTTTTGGAACCAACAAATTGTTTTGTAACATTCAAGATAAATGTATTAAGATAGATAAAACATGCGCGGATAAAGAGCTCGGCAGTGAACTAATTAAAAAGGATTTGATTCGTGAGATGTATGATGAATTCGATACAAACTATGTTGAAGAAATAGAGCAATATAAAAGTAAAATTAATAGCAAATTTAAGTATGAGCTTGATAGATGTATCAAATTACAACGGATAAATTCGTTTATGCTTTATAAGTATAACAACAAACATGTTAAAGAATCCTTGCGAGTGGAAGATACAACCGTCATAATATCGCCTTATAAACCCAAACTGAATGTAATTATGGCACATTCGGATATAGTAATTAAATATAACGAGTTAGTCAAGTTTATTAACAAACATACACGGGCATATCTCGAGATTAATAATGAAGATAAGTATTGGTTATATTGTGTAACAACTGGTACAAAACTATTACCAACATTTATTCAAAAGTTGGCAACTGTATTTGTTGAAAAGGGTGATTTTGTTCAAACGATGGAACAAATAAAGAATGAACAGGGTGTTGATATTGATAACATTACATTCGATAAATATAGTGGATGGAGTATATCCAAGATTACATTAAATAACGATGAAGGATATGAAGAGTCAGGAAGAAAGATAGTTTCTAGAGAAATAATAGAAATGGATGCCGGGTCAGTTCTATTACAATCAATAACTGATTCAAAAGACACTACACAATTATTATTACAAAATCCAAAGAGTAAAATAATTAATAATGTGTTAACATCCATGTCAAATTACATGGGAATTATCCTACACAATAATCGTGAAGAAATCATAAAGCATGTTCTTATCGCGTTGGATGAAACAGTAAATAGTGAGGATGAATACGATAAGTTAATGAAACGGAAAGATGGTACTAAAATGAAACCATATATTGATGTATTTAATGCGTCTTTATTAATGTATACATTATCCTACTTGGCAGTATATATTGTAGTTTCTATACCATCTATTAAATCTAAAAAAACATATCCAGGGTGTAAAGTAGCTTTCAACGGTTATCCATTAACAGGTGATGAAGATTTATCAAACCTAGAATATGTCGCTTGTGTTGCTTCAGGTATAAAGACATCATTGTACCCATGGAAAGCCATTCCTAAAAATAAGGACAAAATTATGAAATTAATGAAAAATAGTTTAGATATGTACATATTAAAACAAAATGATATTCAAGTTTTAATTAATCAGAAAAGAGAGTACTTGTTACAAAACGAGGATGATTTTATACCAATTGAACATGACATTAAAAAATGGATAAATTTTCTGCCACCTCTTCAATCCATGAACAATAAAACGCCAACAACTTTGAGTGCTGAATTCCGTACTTTATTTTTAGACAACTTGAAAACAGGGTCTATTGAACAGTTTGAACAGTCAAGAGTGATTCAATCAAAGATAATACATTTCTCAATGGCCATTATTCAATCGATACAAAAAGTAGTCGAAAAGGAAAAGTTGTTGCTGACAAATAAAAGTTTAGTTCCCTATTTACAAAATGCGTGTTGTAATACAGGTGAATACAAAACAATCGACTATTTTACACAAAAAGAACCTAATATTATTCAGTTTAGTGCTATAGTTAGTTATTTGAATGATATAATGTTTGACACGAGAAGTTATACACAGTCACCAATATTGTTAGATTCAAAAAATACAAAAATTAAATTCCCAAGTATTAGTACCGAGTTTTCAGAAGAGACCATATACAAAGGTTTTATTGAATATTGTAATTTTAACAATGATATTCCTATTCCTAATTCATTGTTGGCAGTGTGTTTAAATAAACCAGATGAATACGCACCGGATGATATAATACGTGAAAAAATAGAACGACTTAAAAAGGAGGGGAAAACTTATTCAGAGGACTCCTTTAATGAATTATTAGATATTATCAATAAAATGAATATTATACCAATGGATCTGAATCATAAGCATCCATCTGATATTCAAAAACTGAGGGATTTCATTCTTTATATGAAAGACAGCGATAGTTCGATAGGAGTTGAATTTTTAAACCTGTTCAGCTTGGTGTTAGATTCATATGATATCGAATCAGTTAGAGATAATAACGATGTTCGTAATTTCAGAAACTATTTGGGAAATAACATCGAGGTCTTACAAACTAATATTTTTAGTTATATTAACAAGTATTCAGATTTAACCAAGACAGAAAAAAACAATATGAAAGAGTTTATTACAAATATAACCACCTTTAATATCAATGGTGCTAATCGTATGATGAATAATGAAGACGAAACATTATATAGATCAATACAGTATATAAAAAACTCAATGTTTCAAATGATATATGTCTATCCTACCATCATAATGAATCATGTAGATTATTCTAATATTAAAATCCCTACTCACTGGAAATTGTCACAAAATCACGAGTTTGATGTCAAGAATATAATAAAAGAATATTACACTCCCCTCAAATCGTTCTACGATGAGTATAACTTGTTTCCATTATTTAATACAACGCAATCTGATCTAAAAGATCTGGTTATATTGGTGAATTTAACACATTTATATGCTAATATCATATTACCGAATAATGAAGAGACTAGTTCCATATTAAATAACCAAACTACGCAGTTGTTGTTTAAATTTTATTTTTTGTATATGATAAATAGCATGATAACCCTAACAGATAATAAGAAACTAATAAACAGCATTTTCGAAGAACAACCTGTACAACCAGATGATTATATCATAACGACAGTTCAACTTGAGGCAGAAATGACCGGGGAAATTACAGAAGTAGATGTAGTAAGAGGTGAAACAAGAAAATTACAAGAAAAATTGGCAAATGTAATTACCACAATGTTGAGCATTGAACGAAAAGAAAAACAACGGATCAATTTAAATAGTAGTAGTATAAAAGAAAAGATTAACCGTTCAAAAGATGAAGAACGACATAATATCACATCTACATTGCGTGACATGACTAAAGAAGAGCGTGATATTGAAAATTTATTGAAAAATCATCGTCTAGAGAGATGGAATAAAGGTCTTCAGAAAGGATTAACACAATATGTGGCAAAAACATACGATGAAGAGCGAAATGAGAGAGAGCGCATGGAAATTATGAGCCGGCACATAGAAGAAAAGGAACTAAGTGGCCAAGCGAATATGGTAAATAGAGAGATAGAAATATTAGAGCGTGAACAAGAAGAAAACACAAATAAAGGAATAGAAGAAGACGTTTATGATATGAGTGATATGGCAGAAGATGATGATATGGGAGAGAATGACGACAACTATATGTTAAACTATGACGATAATGAGTAAAGGTATCAACCAAAACACACATGTATATTCTTACTAAGAATGTCACATACATAAAAATGTACACAAGGTAGTGTAAGGTAGTGTAAGGTAGTGTAAGGTAGTGTAAGGTAGTGTAAGGTAGTGTAAGGTAGTGTAAGGTAGTGTAAGGTAGTGTAAGATAAAATGAAGGATATTATATCTTCCATTTTATCATGGGTTTTGTGTAAATACATAATTGATACAATGAATTCCGGTAAAATGACCGATAAAAAAAGTAGCATATTTTGCCACTTTTTTTATCCTCGTTTCCCGACGACAACACCCTCGAAATATGGATTTCGGGAATTCCGGTGATAAAAACAATACGATTGCCTTGACATGTAGTGGTTGTTTTTTATACTTTCAATATAAAAGGTCACTACATCATGTAATGGGTCTACTACATGATGTAGTGAAGGATTATCAACTGAAAAAAAGGCACTGTACTTGATGGATGTAGGTATTTATTTTTTTCATGTTTTTCAATTCTATTTTTCAATTTTTAAAATTACACACAAGGTTTTCTTGCAGAATTTTGAAAATAGGATTTTGAATTTGAAAAAGTGGTGAAAAATGACATGAGAGCTTAATGGTAAGGACCCAAATTTTTTGATTTACAACTTGTTACTGTAAAAAAATACTACTTCCGATAAAAGCATTTAGACAAAATTGTCTAATGGTATATAAATGGTACCAAATGGTATATTTTCGGCGGAAAAAAACGCCGAAATTTTTCATTGTAAATCGTGTTACTTTGTATGTAGGAAGAAAAGTGATTGGTCCCGACATCTACTCACTAGAAAACATTCGAATGGTACCCAAATGGTATATAATGGTACCTCCGTTTACGCCAATGGTAACAAATTATCATGTGGCGTAAAAAAACGCCAAAAAAACGCCAAACCAGAATACATATGCGAGTGTGGCAACAAATATATACATAAAAGTGGATTCTATCGGCATAAAAAACTCTGCTCCATTGATGAAGTAGTGTATCCTATACCAACTAGTAATATAGTTGAATTATGTAAGGACAATCAGTCTGATCTAAAAGAGATGGTGCTTTTACTTCTAAAGGAGAACCAGGATATTCATAAAACATTTGTAGATATGATTCCATACATGAAAGGCAATAATACAAATAGTAATAACCACATTACCAACAATACTACTAATAATAATCAGTTTAATATTAACATGTTCTTGAATGAACATTGTAAGAATGCCATGAATTTAACCGACTTTATCGAATCACTACCTATAACAAATGAAACATATGATAATACAATTGAAAATGGACTAACTAAAACAATTACTAGTATGGTTGTAAATGGACTGAATAGTATGGACATTTTGAAGAGACCCATCCACTGTACCGATCCGGCACGAAAAACCATGTACATCAAAGACAATGATGTATGGGAAAAAGATAATGAGTTATTGGTTTTACTCAATGGTATTAAAAATTTGTCTTTGAAACAACGAACATGTATAAATAAATGGCAAGAAGCGAACATTGGTTGGGATAAGGATGAAAATTTACAGACGCGAATGACGATGCTAGTCTTTAATTCAATGACTAGCGTCGAGGAAGATGAGAAAGAGACTAATAAAATTATTCGAGCTATAAGCAAAAACACTTATTTGAGCAACGATATTAAGGACATTTACAAATAACTATTTGTAAATAAATAACTCGGAGTGGTAATTTATTTACACGGATTGATAAAACACCCACCCGGTGTTATTTGGACTGTTTACATTTGGACTGTTTACATTTGGGTAGAACCGACACACATGGAATATAATAGTCGGTCAGCAAAGTAACCAAGTATAGTAGGTAGCGATACTAGTATAATTTGGAAAATAGTATCCTTTCTCTTGTCAAAAAAGAAAAAGTGTAGATGCTATGAGAAAGTATATTAACAATATAAAGTTAATTATTGTGGAAATATTATTATGTGTATATTATAATGACATATCAGTTTATAAGAACAAATATCAATAGTGTTTCTATACTTGTCTTTATTATTTCATTTATAGTATTAAATTATGCTAAACCCGGATTTTTGTATAATAATGACGGAAGTATTAGAGAATTCGGTTTAGGACACAAACGCAAAACGATTCTACCTGTTTGGTTGTTAAGTATTATTTTAGGAATATTATCATATTTGGCTGTATTGTATTTTATTACTATTCCTCGATTTGTGTAAATATTCCTATATTTTTCAGATTCCAAAGTATAATAATGATAATATGAATATCAAAATTATTCATATTACCACAGTTGAATCTACATCATTTTGTTTGAAGAATGTACCGTGTATACTTACTCGTATGTTTTGTAAATAATTTGATTTTTACCTTGTTCTTTTTGTGTTGCCGATAGTTTCTTCTCCTGCTCTAAATATTCATTATGTCGTTTTTCCATTTCTTCAGCTGATTGGCTACATCCAGAGTTTAATATATAATTGTAACTAACAGATGTAACTAATATACCTGTTAAGGCGTACCATATATATTCTGCGACTTGTGTTTTTAATTTCACGAAACCGAGTAATTTAGTATATAACTCTGAACCAACCGGTCCCGACTCTTTCTTTAACATCCCTCCTTTGTACATTCGATCCCACCATGTATCTATATTTTCCATAGTGATTGAATTAATTAACAATGCCTTGTCGGTATATACATTATTTATGGCGGATATCATTTCTGATTGTTCCTTCCCCATCTGTAATGTCGTCTTATCTTTTAAGATTCTTTTTAGAAATGAATCCACGCCTGAAACATATGCAAAAAAATAGCCAATTGTGTTTGAAAATGGGTTTAGCCAATTTGGAAACATCATTAGTAAGAAAACCAGGGTACCATATATAAATATCCATGGTATTAATGTCGTCGTTAGTGCTATACCATATTGAGAAAATCCACATATATTTGTAGTTACACCCAAATTAATAAAAAATTGTACAGTTATTAATATCAAAAAATAAATAACACTCCACATTTTTATCATACTAGGCGATGTTGTATAATATTTGAATATGGAATAACCTAAAGTTAACAGTAAAAAAAATATAATCGATGATGTAGGATTTGATGATGCCATATAAATAATAGGTATAAATTATTTTGAAATTATAAGGCTATATTTTAATGGAGTTATTACACAATACTCGTCCACGATTAATCGAACCCGGAGTTAAATATTTTTTATCAGCATCGTTAGAACAATGTCATTTAATAAAAACAAAATATTACAATTTTTTATATAATTTAGGGTTGTTATTGACTTTTGCTATTATTGTAGGTGTAACCCTATATTTGAAATATAAAAGGAAAAATGATAAGTTGCTTCAACAACAGATACACGCCCAAGAAAAAGAATATATATTAAATAAATTAAGGTTTATGCAAGATTATCGAAAAAGCCAAGAAAATGTTCACCTTTTAACTGATTTATCATCCTGGCAAAATAATCCTGAAATCCAAATGTATGATAGAAAAATCCTAAGGTAGATTGGTAGATTGGTAGATTGATAGATTGGTAGATTGGTAGATTGGTAGATTACATGACTATACATTTGTTTATACCATTTTTATTTCTCACGGGTCTATAGAAGTCATGGATTTTTTAGAAGCATTAAATGAGTATTACAAGTTAAAAAATGAATATGACACAAAAAAACAGGCACAGATTAATAACATATTAAAAGATGATAATCTCAAAACATTCCGACAAAAACGTACTGCTTTGGATAAAATGAAGCTCCCTTGTATTGGATGTAAAAAACCAGTCGGGACTAACTTTTCAATTAAAGATGGTGTTTTAATGGCTTCGTGTGGTAGTACAACCAATCAGTGTAATTTAAATATTAAGATAAACCGTGGAAAATATATATTTTTAGACTACCTATTAGATACATATGATAGTAGTGTTTTAGAAAATAAAGATGATATTATTCAGATTAAACTAGACTTGTTATTTAATTATAAAACTGAAACTGTAGTATTAGAGACGTTTAAAAAGTTGAAGGATGAAATTACTACAAATTTATCGGCATTGGTCAAGTATAAAACAGAGTATATTGCTACTATATCTAATTTAAAGAACAAGGCTGATATTACTTCTAAAATGTATATATTTTATAACAAGGTTGATATGATTAAGACTACTATAAAGGAATTTGATGAAACCAACAATGTTCAATTGATTAAGGATGTAATTTCTCTCTATCGAACTGAGTTGGAACCATTATTGATGGAGTTGCGAGATCTAAAGTATAAATATCAGGCCATTGAGTATAATGAAAGGGATAATACATATTGCTTGAAGAGAAAAATATATACTATGAAAGAACTTGTTTATACATTCGATGAACCCAAAGTATTATCATTTATTATGAGTTGATCCAGCTCATGGTAAAAATACTATTACATTAGACATGTTAGTATCACATAACGACCTACCAATACACATGTATACACGCTTGAAGATTTAATCTATCAATAGTGTATAAAGAATATCATGTCTATTATAAATATACCTGTGTTTTTAGCTAGTTTACTTTTTGGTCTACTTTATATATTCATTTCAGATCCTACCCGTAAAGAGATAATAGTATATCAGACACCAGATAACGAAGGTGTATTCCAGTTTAAAGATAACATTGGCAACTGCTTTCATTTAAAACAAAATATTGTAAAATGTTCTAATGATGCGGAAGTAATTCCAATTCAAATCTAAATACATTGTATAATGGAACTAAAACGATTTTTTCAGACAGAATCCGGAAAGGTGATTATTTCAATATTACTAGGACTCGGTTTGGCAACGCTATTTAGGCGATCATGTGAAGGAAAAAATTGTATCATGTTTAAAGCACCCAGTTTAGAAGATATAAAAAAAAAGAAGTATAAATATAACGACAAATGTTTTCAATATGAAATGAGTTCGACTAGTTGTAGTAATACTAAAAGAAGTGTAGATTTTGCGTAAAGATTGAATTCTAGGAATATACTTAGTATATTAGATATGAGCGACACTACTAATTTAGCTGATCTACCACTCGAACCTGTATCCAGTGGATCTCAAAACATAGTTCTTCAGACGACTGAAGGAGTCGGACAATACAACCCATCCATTGAAAATAAACAATCTGGTGGTATTTCATCCTCAAAACAATCCGCACACCCAGATCTAGACGAACAAAAATTAATGAATGAATTTGTATCTGGTATTCAGCAAGCAAGCGCTAGTGGAGCAACCACATTGCCGTCACGAAATATACCGACTAGCACGGCTCATTATGCGGATGAACAATTGAAGCCTAATTATGTACCTCAACCGGAACAACATGAACAACAAGATTACATTCAAACTAGTGATACCGAACAAGATATTTTATCTAGACGAATAAATAATAAAAATTCTAGGGATTCGCTAGAAATATTATATGATGAATTTCAGATACCTATTATCATTGGACTATTATACTTTATATTTCAATTACCGGCAGTCAAGGGTAAGACATTAACCTTATTGCCCTCATTGTTTAACAAAGATGGTAATCCCAATTTAACCGGTTATATATTAAATAGTTTGTTTTTTGGTATACTCTACTATGTCATTTCAAAAACTTTGAATCATTTACAACATATTTAGATTTGAAGAGTAAAAATAAAAATGTTGTAAATGATTATATTTTTCTCAATAGTGTATAAGTAGAATTTATGGAATATAGTGAATACAAACAAATATCAGATACTCTAGTTATTTTACAAAATATTGAATGTAGTGATTTTGTTAGAGATTATACCAAAACATGTGATCGGTTTATTACAAACAATGATGATGATATTAAAGTATACATCATGTCCTGTGAATTGTGTTGTTTCAAATTATCTATTGATGAGTTTAATAATTTATTATTCAAATGTCAATACTATTTAAGATCGCCAGAAGAATGGGATACATTACATGAGACCTTTGCGAATGTTTCTGAATAAAATTGATCAATTCAATTATAGTAAATTGTAATAATATATATATATTATTACAATGAATAGCATTCTAGAGTTTAATCGGGTAATTGCCAAACACAACAATATTAAAAAAACAAATAATAGTAATAAGACTACTGCGAATATAACTAATAGTAATGTGTCAGGAAATACACCACTAGTATTAACCTACTGTAATGATGCTGAAGAAATAAAGATCGATAAAATAAATAGGTTGTATGATAAAATGTATCGATTAGCATTCATGGAGATAGATAAGGGTATATTGTTAAAGCCACCTAGATTAAAACGGTCTGATAACAATTGTACGGACCAGCCAGTAAATATATTTGATGTTCAAATATTAGAACACATGATATCGAAATTAGAAAATAATATGACAGACATGGAAAAAATAGACATGTATGAGATTCGGTTAAATAAACTAGAAGAGCATATCATACAAAAATACGAAAAAAGTATGTATGCTGAAAACTAATATCACAAAAATATTATGTCTTGTCTTGTCTTGTCTTGTCTTGTCTTGTCTTGTCTTGTCTTGTCTTGTCTTGTCTTGTCTTGTCTTGTCTTGTCTTGTCTTGTCTTGTTTTGATCATATTTGACAAAAATGCTGTATATGTGATATTTTACTAAAATATTCAACTAACGGATCGTTATTATAATCGTGAATGTAATATACATTTTTTATTCCGGATGCGCATAACATTTTCATACAATTTACACATGGATAATGAGTAATGTACGCATCACATTCGTTTGTACTAACTCCTCTTTTAGCACAATCTGTAATCGCATTTTGTTCGGCATGTACTGTAGCTTGTTCATGATTATTTACTACCATGGATTCGTGCGGCGCCCCCGGTAAAAATCCATTATAACCTTGAGATATAATGCGATTATCCTTTATTAACAAACAACCCACCTTTAATCTATTACAAGGTGACCGTTCGGCCGTATATTCTGCTATTTTCTTGAAATAATCTTGCCATGAAGGACGCTCCATATGTATGAGTAAATATAATAGAAATATATTATTAACTAACATTAGATCTATAATATATTATCATGTTAAATACTCTAATAACAAGCCTTATAGAAAATATACCAAAATCGAATATACCGTCTGAGATAGACCTAGTACTTGATGGGGGCGCTTTTAATGGGTTATACATGATCGGAAGTCTATTTTACTTGAAGGAACTAGAGAACAGAGAGAAATTACGAATAAAACGGGTGTCCGGATGTAGTATTGGATCGGTATTAGGACTTGTTTTCATTCTAAATAAACTTGACCTGGCACTATGTGTTTTTAAGGACGCGTATAAATATTTGCGTAAACATCAAGATTTGAAAAAATTTATAGTCGTACTAACACGCCGGTTGAGTGAGATTATAGATGATAATGATATAAGTAAACTAAATCGGCGTTTTTACTTGACCTATTTCGATACTATAAAAGGAAAACAAATTATAAGGAAAACTTACAAGTCCAAACAAGACTTGTTAGATTGTGTATTGAAGTCAATATATGTACCCTACATAATAGATCGAAATCTAACTGATGGCGACGGATGTATAGATGGAGCGTTCCCATATATGTTTAAGAAAAAAGAACAAGGCAACCGGAAAATACTGTTTATAAATTTACAAAGTTGGGATAAGATACTGAAAATGTTATATATAAAAAACGAAATCAATATTTATCCGAGAGTCTTTGAAGGTTTAATGGATACGCACAATTTCTTTAACACCAATACACCGAATAATTTGTGTAGCTATGTTAACGACTGGGGAGTTATTGACATTATATTATTTCGTATGCGAGAGAGTATATATACCTTTTTAATTTATGCGTTGGGTATAGGTCTTCAACTAGACTATGTAATACCAAACAAATGGAAGAATGTTCCTATTGTTCAAAAAAATATATCTATATTTAAAAATTTATGGCGTGACATCATCATGTACATAAGTATATAGACTGTCCGGTTATAGTCCAGTTATTAGATCAAGGATGTTTTTACTTTTAGTACCTTTTTTACTTTTTTTACTGCGTGTAGCATTTTTTTTGACCAGTGGTTTCTTTTTCGTATTTTTCGTCTTGTTGCTCATTTTTTTGGCTTCTTTGTCTTGGATTATTTCATAAGGAATATACCTTAAGAACCAGGATTCATAATCCAAACTATTTCGATTATTTTTTAATTCTTTATATTTATCGGCCTTAATATTTCTCATGTCTTCCAGAGTTTCCTGGACACCATAACAATTTATAGTAAAACGCTTTAAAATGCCTTTTTGTTCTAGTCTGTTTTTTTGCTGAACATCAAACAAATATTGTGCCATACATAAAATTCTGTTTTCATCGTAATAGTCGCGATTACTAAAATAAAAGGCGAAATAAAAGCTCAACATGGTATCTATTGTTGCCACACGAATATTCTTATTATTTCTGTTTACAATATTATAACTGTGACATGCCAATGGTTTATATATAAACGCAATCGTTTCGACAACATTATCTATTTTTATCTTGATTTCGTAGTGGGGTGCTATGATTTCGCCAACACCATCCCGTTTAATTATTTCAATTCCTTTATAATTAAAATCTTCTAATCTTTCTTTTAGCATGGCTGCTGCCTGTTCGGGTTCTTCTGCCAATACGTCAAAATCCGGTGTTTTTTTAAAAAGCTTCTTCTGCTTTGACGGCATATAACTAGAATATAAAAAACTAGCAAAACCTCCAAAAAACACTAGTCCTTGATCTATAAATGAGTCGCGGACAATATAATACAATTGTTCTTGTCCCTTGTAATCCTTTTTTTCAAATTCGCGTTGAAATAATTTCGGATCACAATGTTTACCACGCAATGGATAATTTTTGTTTAGTAGTATTAGTCTTTTTAGAACCTTCTCCCATCGACTTATATCACCATCCGGTCTAGATAACTCAAGGTACATATTCATCCTTAGAAAGTTGGGTGGGCAATATAATATACCATATACACGAATCGAGTCCTTTTGTAAACGTTTAAATAACGCGTTTTCCAATATTGTGATATCCGCTACTGGTATAAAATTTACAAATACTTTATATGTACCATGATGAACGCCCGATTTTGCTTCTACTTCCTGAAACCCAGCATTGTAATAAATATCCGCTAATTCCGTTGCGTCATTTAATGCGTCAGGTGAATAGAAATCGTAATCTGGAATTTCAATATTTTTATCGTAGAATTGATCTTCTAAAGGAAGAATATTATTGATAGCAGTACCGCCATAACATACCAGCCGTTTCTTCTTTAAAAAATCTTCTAAGATGGAGATGATCCTTTTAACATCAGGATCACTTAGGGTTTTTCTACCTTTTTTTTTCTCGACTATATCTACCGCAGCTCTTAAATTAGCGAGTTCTTTATCAGCCAATGTCATTTTTGTGTTACAACTACTCATTTGGTATAATATATATATATTATACTATAATTATTTTACAGTTCGAGTGTTTGAAAAATTCAAATGCCTGTATTGTATTTTATCGCCGTTTTTCGTCGATAGTATACCTGAAATATGGATTTCGGAAATATAGAGGATAAAAATAATGATTTCCCCTTGATATGTAGGGGATTTTTTTTATATATTTAATATAAAGGTTCATTAGATGATGTAGTAGAGCCACTACATGATGTAGGGAAGAGTTTTTGACTAAAAAAAGGCACTGTATTAGATGGATGTAGGTAAATTACAATTTCATGTTTTTCAATTCTATTTTTCAATTTTTAAAATTACACACAAGGTTTTTGTGTTGTTTTTTGAAAATAGGATTTTGAATTTAAAAAGTGGTGAAAAATGACATGAGAGCATAAAGGTAAGGAACCGTTTTTGTAACCGGAAAAGTTGTGATGGTAAAAAAAAGCATTTTAAAGTATTTTATGTAAAAGGATTTAGGCGTTTTTTCTGTTAGTATAATATACTAATAAATGACTAACAAAAAAGCGCCAAAAAACGCCAAAAAATTTTATTGCGAAAAATGTGACTTTGAATGCTATAAACAATGCGACTATAATAGACACATAACTACACTGAAGCACGAAATCCTAACAAATACTAACGAAAAAAACGCCAAAAACGCCAAAAACGCCAAGACATTTGAATGCGAGTGTGGGAAAAACTACAAACACATGTCATCATTGTGTGGTCACAAAAAGACTTGCACAGTGGTTCAAGAAGAAAACAACCGGAAAAAAAATCATACGACTCCTGGCTTTGAAATAGATAAAGAGCTGTTGGTAAAGTTACTATTGAAAAATCAGGATGTTATGGAAAAGATGATGGAAATCATGCCTCAAATCGGAAATCAAATCCATACAAACAGCCACAACACCACAAATAACCAATTCAACATTCAAATGTTTTTGAATGAGCATTGTAAAAATGCCATGAATTTAACTGATTTTATAGATTCTTTACCTATTACAGCAGAAACATATGATAGTACCATAGAAAATGGGTTGACTAAGACAATAACGAACATGTTAGTCAATGGACTAAGTCAGTTGGATATTTTGGATCGTCCGATTCATTGTACAGATGCTACCAGGAAGATATTGTATGTGAAAGATGATAATACATGGGAAAAGGATAATGAGCTATTACGCGTACTGAAAGGTATCAAAACCCTATCTATAAAACAACGCACAATGCTAAATAAATGGCAAGATGCGAATATGGGATGGGATACGAAAGAGAATCTTCAATCAAGAATGACTAGACTCGTATTTAATTCCATGACATCCATAGAAAAGGATGACAAGGAAACAGGAAAGATCATAAGAGCAATAAGCAAAAATGTATATTTAGATACGGATACAAAGGATCAATACATTCGATGAAATCAGAACCGTTATATTAGACACTGAACGAATAAAAATCAGTGGTGGTTGTTCTTGTAGTGAAAGAATTGGCGGGATTTTGCGGGGTTGGATTAGGTACAGTAACTGGTATGTATCTTAATTCTTCGGGTTTTAGTACAAATGAATGACCTACTTTGTCAAAAAATAAGTTGTAATATTCCATATTGGAGTCAAAATTTTGAAAACACATTCCTACACATTGAACACCATATTTCATATGTAAACTAGCATCTACATTTGTATCGTATGCGCTCATATCCGGCATACTTATTGTCATATATTTTTTGTTATATTCGATTAACTCGTTGGAATCTGGTGTAAACTTAATATCGTATGCTCTGGATGCTCTTAGGAACATGGAATTGGAGGCAACATTAACATATTCATTTAATGGAGTATCTTCAAATAGAGGGTTCGATCGATCAACCGATATTATGATTTTACCCAACAAATTTTTCAGTGGGACTGCTCCTAAATTATACCCCGAGTATTGATAACTATATGCTTTATCTAATAGCCGCGAGTTTATCGTGCTATAAATCATATTAGCCATATCAGTATAAATCTGTTTATTATTACTTTGAATTCTAAAATGTAATATCAATGGATCATTTGGACAAGGACAAGACCCTCCACTAAAGGCATGTGTGTTTATTACATTCAATGCTTCGTCTAAATATATTTGGTTATACATTTCTTTGACATTATAGTTGTTAATGGATGACGCCGCGATGATAGGTTTGTTATCAACTGATGAATAAACCTCGAAATCTAATACTCTGGCACCTTGCGCAATACATGTCTTGAGAGGAAGCGTGTCTACATAGTCATTTTTGAATTGCCCACCGCAACAACAGTTATAAGCCGTTTTAATATAATAGTCTCTTAATAAGTATTGATATGTCGCGTCATTCGTGTTAAGTGTAGATAACTTGGGAAAAGATGGATATATTTTAGAAAGGACTTCGTTATTAGACTTGTTTAATTTCATTTTATTAATCGTGTACATGAATATGGAAATTAGTAAAAAAGCAACGATAAAATATGTAGTGTATTTAATGGTGGATGCCTTGTTTTGTTCCAAATATAATTTTGAGTTTGACATAATGTCAGTTATATTATTCATTATCTTATAATAAGTTATGAAAAAATTCTACGGTATTACTAAAATGTCGACGAAGACTCAAAATATATATATCCGGAATAAAAAGTTAAATAATATTGTAGGATAAATATATATGCCAGGAGGACTATTAAATATCGTAGCCTATGGAAATCAAAATGTATATTTAAACGGAAATCCATCAAAGACCTTTTTCAAAACAACTTATAAAAAATATACCAATTTTGGACTCCAGAAATTTCGTTTAGATTTTGATGGCTTACGGAATTTACGAATGACAGAATCGTCTAAATTTACATTTAGAATGAAAAGATACGCTGAACTCCTAATGGACACATATTTAGTAGTTCAGTTGCCTACAATTTGGAGTCCTATTATTCCGCCGGTGGATGCCTCGGATAATTGGGCTCCATATGAATTTAAATGGATAGATAACCTGGGAACACAAATGATTGAGGAAATAGAAATTACAGTTGGAGGTCAAATATTAAACAAATATTCTGGCTCGTATCTGTTGTCTATGATTCAAAGGGATTTTAACAATGTTAAAACAGATTTATATGATAATATGACTGGTAATACGGCAGAATTAAATGATCCCGGAAATGTTCCACCACGATCAAATATGTACCCGAATGCTTATTATACCTCGGTACAGCAAGGCCCAGAACCATCTATTCGTGCTAGAAAGCTATACATTCCTATTAATTTTTGGTTCACATTAGCTGCTAAGATGGCATTTCCACTTGTAGCACTACAATATAATGAACTAGAAATAAATATAACCATACGTCCGGTTCAGGAATTGATTGTAATTCGTGATGTAGAAGATCAAATTAACGATTTTCCATATGTTCAACCTAATTTTAATAATCCATATCATCAGTTTTATCGCTTTTTACAACCTCCTCCAGATATTTCATTGAATACTACGACCTCTTACACAGACAAGCGAACTAATTGGAACGCAGACATTCATTTAATCTCTACCTATTGTTTTTTAACAGAAGAAGAATCGAAAATATTCGCATCAAATGAGCAGAAATATTTATTTAAATCTGTTTACGATTGGAAATATTTTAATGTTACAGGTAGTCAACGAGTAAAACTGGAAAATTCGATGGGAATGGTATCCTCTTGGATGTGGTATTTTCAACGAAGTGATATAAATTTAAGAAACGAATGGAGTAATTATACAAATTGGCCATATAAATATTTGCCACAGGATGTAGAGATTGCGGATATATCTGGTAGTTATTCTATACCAGATGTTAGTTTTAATTTTGGGCCTGGATATAATCCTATAGATCAAGGCCATACTGGATATTTCATAACAGGTGATTACAGCGTTTACAATGAAAGAGATATTTTATTGTCATTGGGTATATTACTTGACGGCAAATACCGAGAGAATGTACTAGATGCTGGTGTTTATAATTATGCTGAAAAATATGTGCGAACATCTGGTAATGCTCCAGATGGGTTGTATAGTTATAACTTTGGCATTCATACCGATCCGTTTGATTTCCAACCATCTGGGGCTATGAATTTGAGTAAATTTCGCGATATCCAGTTAGAGTTTACAACATATAGTCCTCCGATTGATGAACAGGCTTCTTTTTATACGATATGTGATCCATCTAGTGGGGTATTGATTGGTGTAAATAAACCAAACTGGCGATTGTTCGATTACAATTATAATTTAACTATACATGAAGAAAGATATAACATTCTTACTTTTGTCGGAGGTAATTGTGGGTTAATGTATGCTAGGTAATAACATATTTGAATGTGTCATGTATACAATTACACCATTGAAGATGTATACATTTGAATATATCATATAATCAAATGTATAGTTTAGTGTTTATTCGCGTGATGTCGTGTATTTACGAATAATGGTAATGGTAATGGTAATGGTAATGGTAATGGTTGATATTTTTATGCGAATTTAATCTCTCTATTTCTTGAAACTAAATCTGCTTGTTTGGGAGTGGTTGTATTTGCTAATGGGCAATTCAGACCTTTGTATGGGTCTGCCGTCCAGGCATCGTTAGCAGACCAAACACCACAATCAGTATACATACCAGTCGCGCTCTTTCTACAAGGGTATTCTACTGTGAATTTATAATTATTTGGATGTTCAAACTCTTTTGTAGGTAAAGGATATTCTTCTTGTTCGACACTTGGAAATGATCCCATTGTGTCAGTATGTTCTCTATCAAAAGCTCCAGGATTTGACGGTTTTAAATTATCAATCACCTCCTGAGTATAACCATTACTAACTGTTTGAAGCATCGTGATACTCGATGTGTTTGAGTTGATAGTACCTATCTTATTACTTCCTGGTGGCTGTATTATATTTTCTACTTCTTGGGGAGTAAATTGTTCAATGGACGAAAAAAACATGTTCTTTTGAAAACGAAACTGTTGGTATACCAAATATAAAAATATTAAAACGATAAAAATTATAAAAATATTTTCACTCATATATATTTTAACTACATATTAAATTATCGACTAAATCTTGAATATTTACATTTCAAAATACCTTACCTACGGCTTTTTCGTCTAGATTTAACGGACCGTCCGTTAGACTTGGACTTGGAATAACTATCGGACTTATACTTTTTGGTAGTAATATGTCTTCTTCTAGGAACCCTTCTAGTATATTTATTCTTCTTACACATCTTCTTATGTTTGATAATCTTTCCTCCTTTGTTTATATTATTGTCTTTTCTTAATTTGCGTGCTCTGGTAATCAATTCTGTAAAAACGTCATCCTTACAAGTTACATACAACGGCGCGTCTAACTTAAAATAATATCTGGACATAAATTCATAATCTCCGTTTGTACTCTCACAAAATAGTTTTTTTAGGGATTCAATGTCCGCTTCTTTAATATGTTCTTGTAAATAAGAATAAAATATATTATATTTACAATATATGTAAAAATGATTAGCCATTATTATAATATTTAACAGGTCAATTTTACCTCGATCTTCGTCTCCATCTGGTGAGCGTAATAGTTTATCATATTTTTGACACCAATCCGCATCCCAATCTATTAATTTGACCTCTTTAGTGTTTATATTTATTACACAATTTGGAGGTTTAATATCAAAACATATGAGTGATAACTTATCACTTGTGTTTTGTAGTAATGATATCAGTTGGTCACGAATAAATATATCATCTGTTGTTAATGTAGTATTCGTTGTATATTTATCATTGGCATAGTACTCTTTTAGATCCATATCATATGCTTCACTTATCTGAACAATATACTGATATTCGTCGTTATTGTCGTTTTTGTAAATATTCATCAATCCAACATAGTACACAGTTGGCGATATATTGTGTTTGGACGCATCTACTATATTTTCTATGCTTTGATTTAATACGCTTACATATTCGGCAACGCTATTACCATCAGCTATTAACATTTTATTGACTTCACAGTTACGCTTAAAATAATCCTTACCAACACGATATGCTATTTTTTCCCCTTTATCGGTCATATAAATTGTTACAGTGTTAAATGTGCCAGACCATTCATGTAATTTTTGATAAAGTTTATCATTACCTGCCGGCATTAAATACTTTTGCTGTATCGCAGTAAGATTTGGCATATATTTAACCTTGTCCCATATAACGATTGTATTTGATGTAGATGTGTTATTATATCTACTACGTGCTGGATTATATATAATTTCATCTTTTTTACCTTTACTAACCTCCATATGTGAATATACTATATTTATATATAATAATTTGAGTAAAGATATTTACGCAAATTATTATATATTTACTAAATATATACAAGTAAGATGTTTACTGATTTATATACCGACGAAACAGATCAAAATAATGAAACCGGTCAAAATAATGAAACTGGTCAAAATAATGAAACCAATCAAAATAATGAAACTGGTCAAAACAACAAAACTAGTCAAAATAATGAAACTGGTCAAAACAACAAAACTAGTCAAAATAATGAAACTGGTCAAAATAATGAAACTGGTCAAAATAATGAAACCGGTCAAAACGACGAAACCGGTCAAAACGACGAAACCGGTCAAAACGACGAAACTGGTCAAAAGAAGACGACTGAAAAAAAAAATAGCTGGGGTAGGTTTTTTTCTGGTGTATTAGTAGCATTCATAATATCATTTATCCTAGGACTATTGGGAGCAAATTTCGTATATTTAATTCGGGTTGTGGATTTAGATATTTTGTTTCCAGTAGATCCTAGCAAGAGACCTTATACTAATACCAATAAAAAAACGGGGGCTACGCTACCACCAATGTTTTTAAATATCAATAAGAATGTAGAAACGATGAATACAAATTTACAGAGCGGCGGAAGTTGTGGAACACCCATTGATTTCAAGTCAAATAAATTGTTTCATAACAAATATTTTAGTGGGTTGTTTGATTATGGATTTCCATACAATATGGAAAATAGCGAAACAATAACTGGTTTTTTTTTATCATGGTACTCTAACAAAGTAAAATACTCGAATATATGGTTAAGAAAACTTGTACAATCCATAATAGGTGTATTCGGTTCTGTTTGCGATTTAGAACCTAATTCAATGGCATACGAACTAGTTCCATTTATACTAGGTCCGTTGGTCATGTCAGTTATTCTTGGTGTAATATCGGTATTTTGGTGGGTTATTACATTAATAAGTATGTTTGTAAATGAAAACCAAGGGTGGAAAGGTATTTTATTATCAGTCGTTGGATTATTATTTGGATGGTCTTGGGCAATTCCTATTGGATTAAGTTTTGTTCAAATAATAGGTATGATGTTTACAATGATACTATTGCCGCCACTATTAAATGGTAAGGATATTATGAAGATAATTGGTAATTCATTTAATAGTTTTTACATTCTTATATGGCTGTTAACTATGATTACCATCGCTGCTTTTACACATTTAAACATCGTGACAGCAGTCGTGATGACGATTGTATTTATAGTATCACTGATATCTGGAACTAGAAGTATGTCGTAAAGTAGTAATATTGTTATAAGTATAAATACAACATAAAAAGATACAGGTATATTTTATAAATGGGTACTAAAAATAAAAACAAAAATAAGAATAATAATAATAATTCCGACGATTTTTTAACTATAATCAACCAACACCTGGTAGATGTATCAAACGACATTTTAACAGTGAAGTTATCTACATCTGTGAATTGTGATAAATGTAATATAGTTCATCAAATGAACGAATATGATCATATGCCGTATGTAAGTGTTTGTACACCAACCTATAATCGACGTCCATTTATACCAGGTATGTTAAAGTGTTTTAATCACCAAACATATCCAAAGTGTAGAATGGAATGGATTATAGTTGATGATGGAACCGATAAGATCGATGATCTAGTAATCAATCATTCAAATGTAAAATATTTCAATTACGATACTAAGCTTACGCTAGGGAAAAAACGAAATTTAATGCACGAAAAGAGTAGTGGGGAAATATTAGTATATATGGACGATGATGATTATTACCCACCCGAAAGGGTTAGTCATGCTGTAGAGCGTCTTCAATCAGATAACAATGTATTATGTGCTGGATCAAGCGAGATATATATATATTTTAAACATATTAAGCAAATGTATCAGTTTGGACCATATGGCCCAAAACATGGAACTGCTGGTACATTTGCGTTTAAAAGAAAGTTACTAAATACTTCTAGGTATGACGACACCGCGTGTTTAGCCGAAGAGAAGGCATTTTTAAAAGATTATACAGTTCCTTTTATTCAATTGGAGCCGACCAAAACTATATTGGTATTTTCTCATGAACATAATACATTTGATAAACGAAAACTATTAGAAAATCAGCATCCGCAATATGTTAAAGTATCAAATAAAACAGTCGATACATTTGTAAAGGATGTTGGTATGAAAGATTTTTATATGAATATTGATAACATGATCGCAGATTATTCACCTGGTAAACCATGTATGAAGCCAGATGTATTGGAGCAAATGATTAAAATTGAGGAAAACAGAAGAAAACTAGCAGAAAGTGCCGCATTAAATGCTAGACAATCTAAATCAATTAGCATTCAACAAGAAGGAAAAAACCCGCAAGAATTAAACACTGAGCAAGTAGTGGAATTATTGAAACATCAACAAAAACAAATACAACAAATGAAGGAAGCCTTTGAACATTTAAGTCAAGACCACATGAAATTAAAACAAACAGCACAAACACAATCCAATACCATTTCTGAATTACAAAAATTAAACACAATGTTGCTTACAAAAATAACAAATACTGCGTAAATGCCTGAATGCGTAAATAGTTGTTATATCAAAACAGTTAGTTATGTTTTGATATATCATAGTAAATGCTAAATATCAGTCGAAATAGAGATATCATCATCTATTTGGACCTCATATGAAGTATCGTGTGAAGAATATTTATCCAAGTATCTATATATACGGTTTACATCTAGTTTATTAATTTCATAGTTTTCCAATAATCCATATATTTCTTCTTCCGATTTATCTTGCCGTAAATTTAAAAAAAAAGCAAACAAGTCTTTTTGATCCATTGAAAGTGTAAAACATAAATGCTGAATGAACAGATAATTATTATACTCGGTACTATATTTTGTAAGTACTTTTGTAAACCTTACCTCAGCCGGATTAAATTTCGGTTTTTTAGCAAATGTCTCGTGATAAATTTTATTATTGTAAAATGTCTTGATTAATGAACTCATTTCATTAAATTGCCATATTTGCTTTTGAAAGGTGATCCGATCTATATAGTCCGAATAACAAATATTATTTAATACCTCGTTATAAAAAGGAAAGGATTTTTCGATAGGAATTTTCGACAATACATCCACTATATTTTCATGCCATAATAAACCAACTATCGTCCGGTCAGTTTCATTCATAATATGTATATGATCATTTAAACTAAAATGGTTATTAATAAGATTTTGAGTAATTTTTTTACTATCTTCATTATATGTTTTGGGTTGAAATATGTTTTGGATAATCTCATTTTTTAATATGAGGTTTTGTTTGTTGTATATACCAACCACTGATTCTAACTTCCTTAAATCACCTTGGATATAATTTAATAAATTTTTTTTAAGAGGTGCTTCTATAGATGGCATTATCTCGGTTATAATTGTGTCAATCTCTTTGTTTGTTGGATTTTTTAGCTCGTAGCTATTACAAACCTTCATTAGTTCATTAATCTTTTTATCCATATGGTAATTACCTATACATATAATGGGGGTCAATGTAATATCTTCTAACTTTTGTTTTTTAGTTTTTTTTGGTCGTATTAGTTTAATAAGGGAATTAATTCCTCCTTTATCACCATTATTCATACCATCTATTTCGTCCATTATAATGGCTATTTTTTTAACCTTCTTCTGAAGCATTGATAGCACATTTTTATCAGACATGTTGTGTTTAGTTATCGTATCTATTATCGTTTTATTTCGAATATCACCCGCGTCGTATTTAATTGCGTCATAATTCAGTTCATCTAAAATCTTTTCAATAAACATAGACTTGCCAGTTCCAGGATTACCATATATATAAATACCCCGTTTATGCGATAGATCATTTTTATTCTCTTCAAAATTAATTAAAAACTGTTTGATATTTTCTGAAATGCTATTTCTATTTAATATTGTATTAATGTCCAACGATTCCATCGTTATTACAAATGTATATGTTTTGTTTTTATGTATGTTTTGTTTGTGTATATGTTTTGTTTTTGTATATGTTTGTTTTTGTATATGTTTTGTTTTTGTATATGTATTATAGTATTTTTATGGACCATTGAATATCATTTACATTGTGGTTTTACATATATCCGACTTATTAGTAATTCCATCCCAGGTTAAATCACAGTCTTTAGCCCATTTGGATTTGTGGCACTTACCTTCTGAACCTTGCCAGTAACTAGTAGTAAAGTCCATTGTTTTATTACACGACGCATTTCCTAAATTTTTTACATTATAGCATAGTTGTTTTTTATCAACATCCACATTGGAAGATGATTTATTGTCTTCTGGTTCATTCAACCAATAATCCGGGCAATCAGCTACGATTGGAGGGTATATGACAGAATATTTGTTTTTGTACAATACAGTACCAATAAATACCATAAAGATTATAAATATAACTATTGCTGTTATCAAAACTATACTTTGAAAGTTAGAAATCATTATATAAATTAAATGAATATAATTTTTTCTACTTAATTATTATAATGAATTGTTCAAGCACAAACGGTAGAATAAATATATTAGGACCTCAAATGAACCAGTTTTCTTTATACGATAAAATATCAACATCAAAACAATGTGAAACATTTCATGACGCAATGACTGGTAACTTTACAGATACTATTTTATCCCAGCTTTATTTTAGCAAACAAAATATGGAAATTATTCAAAATAGTATTCGTGCTGGAGTATATGAAATATCTAATCATCAATACATGATTGATAATCAAAACTGTGACACTTTAAAAATTGTAATGCGAAGTATCTTTTTACAAAGTTCTACTAATTTACCTAATAATATACGCGAACAAATTGAAGCTTTAAATCATCTTGTTGTCGAATACTGTGTAAAACAAATATATAGTGAGGCGCAGTCATATATTAATTATAAACATGATGTTAGTAATATGTATGTACCAATTGATCGTCCAGTACAAGCTGATTATAATAACAAAACGCTCGAGCTAAAACATTGGTTCTGATATACATCCGATTAGACTAATTAAAAAGTAAAAAGTAAAAAGTAAAAATTAAAAATTGAAGGCAAAAAATATTTCGGATAAAGGAGTAAATATTAGTAATATGTTGGTTTCAACTAAACTCAATCTGCGTAATGTTGTAAATATAGCTAAAAATGTGTATTATGCCAAACCGTATACGCGTACACCCTTGGGTAGATGGAATATATGTGAAACAAAAAACATCAATCTGGTTGTAGATTATGCCAACGAAGATCATTGTGGCGCTTGTTCTTCACAATATACTTTGGAAATACGCAATAAATCAAATAAAAAAAACGAATCAGGATATGATATTTATGATCATGAACATACATATGAACATACATATGAATATGAATACGAGTGTCTATTAACAAATAGTCATAGCTGACTGATAAATGGCCACAATTGATAAATATTTATTGTTTTAGTAGTAAACAATAAATATAAATAACAAATAATAAATAACAAATAATAAATAACAAATAATAACTAACAAATAATAACTAACAAATAACTATGTTTAGACCTTTGAACCAGTTACTGTTTTTTTAACCTTGATTGTTTTTGGGGCATGTAAATACTGTTCAAGTTCCTCTAAATCATTCAGCCACATATTTTCAATACTAATAGACTGAACTTTGGTTAGTTCTATTTCCTTGCTGGTCTTGTCGGACAATAACTTGCCAGCATTTTCCTCACAAACGCTATCCATTGGCATCTTAAGTAAATACTTGTAGTCTGTATCGTCTTCGATAATATCGTATTTCTGTTGGGTTAATAGTTCCATTATATCTTCCCTTCTTTTCTTTCTCAAGTCGATGACTCCGTCTAAATTTTCCTGAACATATCTTGCCTTGTTTGAAAGCAGTTTTAGGTCCTTTTGAAGAGCATCGACCATATAATCCTTTCTCTTTTGGTAATATTTCAAACGAATCGGATAATAGCTTTCAATAATGTCCGTTTCACTGTTAAACTTCATTAGCCGTTCTTCGTTATTGAACAAATGCATATTGTTCGTACTCAATGAAACACACAGTTTCATCATTTTTTCAAAATTATTATATAAATTGGATCCCTCTATTGTTTCATCAATCGGATCGTTAAATGTAATTTCAATATCAACCGTTGTATCTGTACTCATATCATTATAATCTTTTACAAACGATTTATTCTTTTTGTTTTTGTCAGCTTCCATCAAATTTTCAATATGTTGTTTAAAATCATCCGTCCAAGATCCAATCGGTAATTCAGTTACACGGACCTTTTTATCATTTATTTTTTGATAAATACCCTTGACAATATATTTCTTATCGTCCACCGGTTGACATGTACCAGTAAAGCCTTTATAATACGGTTTTAATGAAATATCTTCCGTTGAAATACCCTTCAACTTGCGTTGTAAATAGGATATTAAAAGTTCTACCGAATACGATAATATATCTGTACTAAAACCAGTTCCAATACCTTTGCCACCATTCACTAAAATCATTGGTATAATCGGAACATAGAACATTGGCTCTACTGGAAACCCATCGTCTTCCAGATATTCTAGAACCGCATCATCTTCTTTTCGATATATGTATCTAGTAATCGGATTTAATTGTGTGAATATATATCTTTCACTAGCTGAATCCTTTCCTCCTTGAAGTCTGGTTCCAAACTGACCATTTGGCATAAGAATATTAATGTTATTGCTTCCAACATAATCTTGCGCCATACCTACGATTGCTGCGTTTAAACTAGCTTCTCCGTGATGATATCCAGATTGCTCTGATACATACCCGCTAAATTGGGCTACTTTAATTTCAGATGTCAAATTCTTCTTAAAAGCACTATATAGGATTTTACGCAAACTGATTTTTAGACCATCCATCATGTTTGGTATGGACCGTTCACAATCATATTTGGAGAAGTGAATAAGTTCCTTATTTACAAAATCCATATAACTTACCTTGTTATCATTCGTGTCCAAATAACTATTTCTGTCGTAGTTTGTCAACCACTCTTTTCTCTCTTCTGTACGCTTCTTATTAAATACCATATCTACTATATCGTCACTAGTTGTCCCGTCATGATTAAAATACACGATTTTCTTATTGGCAAAGTATTCTTTAAATTCCTTGCTGGTACTTGTTCCAAGACCCTTGTAATACTTTACTGCCCATCCTTTTGTATCATTTTCATCCTTCCATTTCTTATATTCACCATCATTATAAAACAATAATTCACGGCCGTTTTTCTTCGCTTTTAAAATGGGAGTATTCATGAATCCAATAAAATTATCCAACCTAGACAAAGAATTCCATTGGTCTTGAAATAGATTTAAACCGAGACCCTTGATGTGTGAACCATCCAGATCTTGATCAGTCATGAATAATACCGAGCTATATCTGAGAGTGATCGCAGCAGTCTCTTTGGTATATTTTTTACCAGTTTCTAGACCTAGTATTTGTTTCATTTCGATTATTTCCTTGTTTTCACTAATACGCTTCAATGTTTCTCCTCTTGTATTGAATATTTTTCCCTTCATTGGATACACACCAATAATATTTCTATCTTCTTTTGACAGTCCTGAAACTATACCTGCCTTTGCTGAATCACCCTCACACAAAATTAGCGTACATTGATTTGACTTTGCTGTTCCGGCAAAATTCGCGTCAATAAGCTTGGGAATGCCTCTGATACTCTTACTTTTCGATCCGTCTGTTTTTTTAGCAGCCTTGTCTTCTTTTACTTGGGTCAACGCACATGCTGCGTTCATTACCCCCATCTTGGCTATTTTCTCAATAAATCCGTCAGTTACTGTACAGGTAGAACCAAACGAACTAGCAGCTGTACCAAGCTCATCCTTTGTCTGACTATTAAATGACGGATTCTCAATATCACATCTTAGAAATAGCATCAACTGCTCTTTAATAGTATTGGGTTTTACATCTACCTTCTTCTTGATCTTAATGTACGCACATAACTTGCGAATAATTTGATTCATAATGTATTCAACATGCTTACCACCCTTGGATGTATATATTCCATTTACAAAACTGACTTGTTGGAATTCGTCGTTTGGTGTTAAGCAAACCGCATATTCCCATCTATCATCGGTTTGTTCATATACTCGCTTAACATCCACTTTAGATCCAACATATAAATCAATATATTGCTCGAAATTTTTACAAGGAATCGTTTGTCCATTAAATTTTACCTTGATAGTTTTATCTGTTATCGCGGATATGTCATATACACGCTTTTTAAACAACGCTAACATATCAGATGATAATCCAGATATACCTAAACGTTCATAATCCGGTTTGAATGAAACCTTGGTGTATGGTTTTACCTTACATTTTGTTATAGACGGCTTACCTAGCTCAGTTAGATTATTTTTAAATTCTTGAATGTACTTCAATCCACGAATATGATCTACTGTTTCTACCCTACCCCAAGTAGACCAAATTAAAACCAATTTAAATCCAAACCCATTTTTACCACCAACGATTTTTTCCTTTTTTTGTTCATCGTAATTTGTAGATGTTCTCAAATGTCCAAATATCATTTCAGGAATCCAAATATTATACTCTGGGTGTTGTGCTATATCAATGCCATTTCCATCATTTGTCATATGAATTGTACCATCATCATCAATTGTCACATCTATATTTGTAACTGGTAACGCATTTTCTATATTATCCTTTACTGCTTGTGCTTGTCTGATGACATGATCACGACAATTGACAATCCCTTCGTCGAATAATTTATAAAGTCCAGGAATATATTGGAAATGTTTCATCATAATCTTGTCATCATTGAATATGTAACCATCATGTTCTGTATTTTCAATTGAACCAATATATGTGTCTGGTTTTTTTAAAATATGCTCTTTATCTGTTAGTTTTTGATATTTAGAAAGTGAAACGGTTGAAATAGACATTTCAGTCATGGTACTATAATAGTTATTATAATTATATTAGTTTTAAACAGTTTCAATTTTATTAAAAATAGAATACATGAATTATTGCCATTGAATGTATGAATTATTGCCATTGAATGTATGAATTATTGACATTGAATGTATGAATTATTGCCATTGAATGTATGAATTATTGCCATTGAATGTATTAAATATTATGGTTTATATATATATAATGGCGGACGATACTTGTATAATTAACGATACAAGTAACAATGAACCATATACCTGCCTAGAACACTATTACGCCGAAGTTAGTGATTTTACACCATACACCCGCCTCTTATTTATTGATTCTCTATTAGAAACAACCGACGATAAGTTTAGTCAATATATAAATGATAATACATTTGCCTTGGTATATAAATATAATACTGATCGCGGTTCAATAGTAGAATTTTTGAATAATTTTACAAATATTACGAGAATTGGTTTCGCATTTCATGGACCAAGTCTATATAATGTTTACAAGGATACTCATTTTATCCATAGTGAACTATTGTATACTCTGGACGACATAAGTGAAAACCAAACTATATTTTCAGATAATGTATTATTTATTAAAGATGTGATGCAGTTATATTCGTCTTCTCTACAACATATCGACTTTTTGGCATGTAATACACTTTTATATGACGAATGGAGAAAATATTTTGCTTTATTACAACAATTTAATAATACAATTACTATTGGTGCCTCAAGCGATGATACTGGTAATATTAAGTTTGGCGGTGATTGGATTATGGAAAGTACATCTGAAAATATCGAGTCTATTTACTTTACGCAAACTATCCAATATTATAAATATTTATTGGATTATTCGATTACTTCTCTTTTATCTATTAATAGACATGGAAATAGTCAAACTGCTATAAAGTCTGATGGTTCAGTCATCGCTTGGGGTAATAAATCGACTGGTGGGTCCATTACAGAAGCTCCTTCTTATATGGAAAGGTCACAACGTCAAAACATAGTAAAAATATGGACTAATGGAGACGGTAGTGGTAGTGCACACTTGGCTTTAAAAGCAGATGGAAGTATTATTGGATGGGGAAATTCAAATTATAGTACTACGGTTCCAGATGGACTTGATTCACCAGGTCCAATCGAAGATAATAAAGTGATAGCTGTATATTTTACTGTTTACTCTTGGGCTGTTATAAAAGGTGACGGGTCAGTTGTCTCGTGGAGTCAAATAAATCCGGCATTCACTTCAAGCAAATCAGCATTGTTAGGTCCTGGAAGTGGTGTGGTCAGTATTATACCATCTAGTGCTTCCGGGTTTATTGCTTTAAAATCAGATGGTTCAAGAGTTTCTTGGGGGACTACTGAACCACCTACATCTGTAACAGCTGTAGGTAATAATTATACTAAACTGTATGAAGGTGGAAGCGGAGCTTTTGCTGCTTTAAACACTGATGGAACAGTTGTTACTTGGGGCAATGGTCCCTATGGAGGCAATTCTAGTGCTGTACAAAGTCAGCTGACAAATATTGTTTCGATTCGTTCTACCAGATTTGCGTTTGCTGCATTAAAAGCTGATGGAACCGTTGTTACATGGGGACAGGCGAATAGTGGCGGCGATTCAAGTGCCGTACAAAGTGAATTGACAAATGTTAGCAAGATTTATAATAGTGGTGCTGCATTTGCTGCATTAAAATCGGATGGTTCTGTTGTTTGCTGGGGTAATACTTCATTCGGCGGTGTAGTTAACCCTGATATTACTTCTGCCGCTATCAGTTCTGGAAACCCACCCGTCACTAAAATATATGCCAACTACCATTCCATGTGTGCTGTAAGAAATGATGGAACTGTTGTAGGTTGGGGTAGTGTCGGAGAGGGAGGAAATCCGCCATTAGGTCTTACTGGGGTGACAAGAATATACCCAAATTCTCTTTCAATGGTTGCATTAAAGAGTGATGGTTCTATGATAGGTTGGGGTACAGCCTCACATGGTGGTACTGTACCTGCATCTGTTAGTACTCCAAACCCAGTGTATGGTGATCAAGTAGCTTCGGTTCATGTAATTAGTGCAGCGTATACGGTTATTAAACAGAACGGAACTGTAATATCGTGGGGATTTAGCACAATGGGAGGAAATCAGTCTAATCCAAAGTCTATACAAACTACATTTGGCTTGTCAACGCTAAATAATAATGTTTCATCAATATTTTCAATGTATGAGAATGACGATGATGCTGAAATCATTGACTCAAATATCTATACAATTAAGGGATATACAGCTCAATCATTTTTTGCCATTCTGAACGATCAAGACAATAATACATTTGGTTGGGGAGGTCAATCGTTCGGATATGCTACATTTCTAGTTTCAATTAATATCTCATCACAACTATCATCAAATGTTAAGCATATTTATAGTAGCGGAAATGCCTGGGCTGCTTTAAAAATGGACGGTACTGTTGTTGCCTGGGGTGATCCGGATAGCGGGGGAGCCGTCCTTCCATATGGGTTAACTGATGTTATCAATATTAGTAGTACTTTTAATGCGTTTGCTGCATTAAAAACTGACGGGACAGTTATTACATGGGGCAATAATAGTAATGGAGGCAATTCTAGTGCTGTACAAAGTCAATTGACAAATGTTGTTCATATTTATTCTAATAATTATGCGTTTGCTGCATTAAAAGCTGATGGAACAGTTGTTACATGGGGTGATGTTAATAGTGGAGGTAATTCTAGTTCTGTACAAAGTCAATTAACAAATGTTGTCGATATTAAGGGCGTCCAAAGACTGTTTATTGCTTTTAAATCTGATGGCTCTGTCGTTTCGTGGAACCTCTATTTGGTGCCATCTGGAGGAGTAACAAATGTTATTAAAGTATCAATGACATCTGGATCGTATGCTGCTTTAAAATCGGATGGAACCGTTGTTACTTGGGGGCAAACTAGTGTCGGAGGTAATTCTAGTTCTGTACAAAGTCAATTGGTAAATGTGATTAGTATTTCTTCTAATAACTCTGCGTTTGCTGCTTTAAAATCAGACGGAAGTGTTGTTTGTTGGGGAGAGTCTAGTTATATTGGTACTGTTCCTACATCTGTTACTGATGCTGGCAGTAATGTTGTCAATATTTATTCCAACTATTTTTCGTTTGCGGCTTTAAAATCTGATGGAACCGTTGCTGCGTGGGGAAATATTAATAATTATGGAAATAGTATTCCGGCTGATAAAGCGAGTCTATTAACAAATGTTGTTTCTATAAAATCTAATAATTATACATTTGCTGCTTTAAAATCTGATGGAACAGTTGTTGTCTGGGGTAGTACTAGCAATGGTGCCAATACTACAACAGTAGATTCTCAGCTAACAAATGTGATTTCGATTTCTAATAATGTATTCTCATATGCGGCTTTAAAAATGGATGGTTCTGTTATTGTCTGGGGTAATTCTAGCAGTGGAGGTAGCGCAACATCTCCTGTAAATGTTGTATCACAATTATCATCTAATGTTATTCGAGTATCAGGTGGTAACTACGATAAAATCGAGGATACTCATACCATAGTATTAAATGGGATTTTTGATAAATATACTTATACATTACAAAATGGTTATGTTGGTGTATTAACTACTTATATTGTTAATAATCCAAATGGATATGGGTCTGGTAATGTTAGTTATACACTAAATGATACATCTAATTTTAGTATTAGTAATAATAATTTGTTTTATAATGGATTATATCCAACAGATCCATCTTCTCCTTTTCTTCTACCTTTACAGGTAATTTCTACGATCATTGATTTAAACGCGACATATACAAAAAGTTGTACTCAAAACTTTTTATTTTATATATTACCAGAACCTGAGCCGGAGCCAGAGCCAGAGCCAGAGCCTGAGCCAGAACCAGAGCCTGAACCAGAGCCTGAGCCTGAACCGGAGCCAGAGCCAGAGCCTGAGCCTGAACCGGAGCCGGAGCCGGAGCCAGAGCCAGAGCCAGAGCCTGAGCCTGAACCTGAGCCTGAGCCCGAGCCTGAGCCGGAGCCTGAGCCTGAGCCTGAACCAGAGCCTGAGCCGGCGCCAGAGCCTGAGCCTGAGCCTGAGCCGGCGCCAGAGCCTGAGCCTGAGCCTGAGCCAGAGCCTGAGCCTGAGCCTGAGCCTGAACCTGAGCCAGAGCCTGAACCTGAGCCTGAGCCTGAGCCGGAACCTGAACCATATGTACTCTATAATATGACATTTATAGATGGATATATACAATATGCGAGTGGTGCTGCTTTTGAATTTACTAATAGCGGTGTATCTGAAACTCCATTCGAAACATTTACTACAAATAAATATGGTGACTATACGCTCACTACACAAATAGTAGATCTACCTGATTATTTTAAGGTAATTCTCTATCCAGGTGGCATAGATATTAGTACAGGTAGACAAATAAACACGACCCTATCTGTTATAACTAGTCGTGATGCTGCAATATCGCGCACTGAACAATACGCGCCTGTTTCTTTATTGACTACCTTAACGACAAAAGTTATTGAGCAAAATAGCTCTAGTGGAATCAGTGCTAGTGTTATTAGTGCTTCTACCACAAAAATAGCTACTGCCTTTGGCATCACTCCCGAAGAAGTTAATTCGGATTTTATATCAAATGCTAATTCATCTGTAGATAATGTAATCAGACAAATATTAATTGTATCCAACACTTTAACTAGTAGTATCAATAGTGCCGAGAACGAAATATCACATGACGACACTTTATTTTCGCTGTCGGCTATTATAAACAATCAGGCGTCTGCTAGCACAATCGATTTAACCAATTCTGCGACTATTACATCTATTGTTTCTAACATGGAAACAGTAAAAAGTATTACTCTTAGTCCGGCTCTTGTTTCTAATATAAGTAGTTATGTTAGTACAATCAATACGCAATTAGTCGCAGCAAATACCAGTACTAGCACGTCTTCTAGTGATAAGATAGCTGAATTCATCAAATTGGTTGAAAGTTCGGTTCAAATATTAGAAACTACTGGTCCAATAACAGAAACATCTGATGTTAGCACAATTGTTAACGAAACAAATACGAATACTGCCAATGTGGTTTTATATACAATTACGGCAGAGCCAGAACCTGAACCAGTGCCCACAATAGTAACTGATCAAGTATACGGCTCTATTACACGAGGGCATTCTGATGCTTCTAGTCGTTTATTTGTTTATAATAACTATTGGGGTACTAATGTTACAGCTGGAACTACCAATTTATTAGATGATAATAAAAATACTTTTTGGTATACACATCCTTGGCAACCAATCCTTAATACTGATCCCATGTATTTTGTATGGGATAACCTCACTCCTGTCTATATAAATCAGTATAAGATAGCTGGTCGAGCTAATTTTGCTAATTTGGGTCCTCGTGTATGGGATGTCATAGCGACAAATTCGTTTGATATTAACACAAGAACTTCTACTACATGGACTGTACTTGCTAGTTATACTGAAGATCTAAACCATCTTGACAATGCCAATAACAAACCACATGGTTGGGGTACATATTATAATTTTAGACAATCAAATCCAACTGAGTATAGATATTATGGTATTAGAATGTATGATGATTTACGAGATACAACGTATGATACTGGATATTTGATTCAATTAGGAGAACTGGATTTTTTGTATGTAGATCAACCGCCTACACCTGGTGAAGTATTTGATACATTAACTCCAGATTTATCGGTTTCTGGTGAAGTTAGTGTAAATAATAATTCACTTACTACTTCTCAATTATATGTATTAAATCCAAGTGATCGTGCTGCCGCGTATAAATTATATAACAATAAATATGTCATTAAAGAATTTTTTAATACTTTTCAAGGTAGTCTACTCAATCGTAGAAAGAAGTACATATCTAAAGAGTTACTATATGTACATGATTCATTTACACCCAAGAGTCGTGTCAGATTAATTAATTGTAGTGTTGCTAGTAATGCTACATCATTGGTTGAACTGGAATCGTCATTAAATCTAACCACCGTTAACAGTAATGAATATCTTTATATTCTCATGGAAAGTGAAAATGATACAATAACCATCACTGGTAATAGTGGAAAACTGTTGACAGTTACTAAAAACAGCGATACTTTAGATACATATACAGTAATTAAAAAATTATCAGATGGAACTCAGGTAGGAGACACTTTGAATATATCTACATTTGCGGTTGTTGTATACGATGACGCGTATGTATATTTAAATAATGGTTTATTGGTGTCTAAATTGAATGACCAAACATATGGATCTATCATAAGAACACAAGCTGATAAAAATAGTCGGATTTATGCTTATAGCAATCAATTTAGCAATAACCGGTTCAATGATTCTGTTGATCCACTGTTTATGTTAGATGGTAATAGGAATACTAGATGGGGATCACAAGTTTTGCAACCAACTGATGTAGCATATGTTGTATGGGACAACAAAATTCCTGCTTATATGAATCAGTATAAAATAGGAAACTTTATAGCTCAATGGGCTCCTAGATTATGGGATATAGTGGGATCGAATGATTTTAGCTCTACTACGCGTACTGCTACTTGGACCATATTAAGTAGTTATAACGAAACTGTTGAATTTATACCAAATGGAGATTCATTACCGTTTGATTGGGGAATATATTATAATTTCAGGCAACCAAACCCAGTTCAATATCGATATTATGGAATTAGAATGTATGATACTCTAGAAAATACAAATCAGTTGGGTCCATATGCATTATCATTAATAGAACTGGATTTTTTGTATGTGGAAGAGGTACCTTTAATGAGTGAAATATTTTCGGGTATACTACCGGATACAAGTGAATCTGGTAAATTTAAAATACTGCTACCAACCGATCCACCACTTACAATAACAGAATTATATGTATTGAATCCAAGTGACCGCAATGATGCGTACAAAGCTTATAATTCCGATTTAGTATTACATGGTATATTTACTGCCTACGGTTCTTCCATGAATGGAAAGACAAAACATATAAGTACCAGTTTATATTGGCAAAAACCATTTTTTACAGGAAAAACGCAGGCGAGAATAGTAAATTGTAGTCAATTAATTACCGATACAACATTGGTTGAATTAGAATTGAATCCAGATATAATGGAATTGGATACGGATGAAGTATTATCTTTTTACATGGATTTGTCAGGGGATCTAGTTAATTTACATGGAAATACTGATAAAATCATTACTATAGTAAAGACCGGTGAAACATATGATATAACTGAAAAAGATAGTGATGGAACAACCATAGTGACAGAAACCTATAGCAAATTAAACGGAGAAACTATAATATATGATTCAATGTTTATAGTGTTAAATAGTCGTGGTGGTGTGGCTATGTTACTACTGAGATCAAGTGTAGTCGGTTCAATTATACCTACTGGTTTAACAACCGCTGAACAAACTAGTAGAATATTCGCATATTCACAAGATAGAGATCCTAATCAAAATGGGTCGAATATTGCTATAAACTTATTAAATACAACGAATTTTTCAGACTGGGTTTCTCATTCAAACGCAACATCACCCATGTATATCATATGGGATAATTATAAGCCATTACAAATAGATAGTTTTTCATTTCGAAATAGGAATTATGTAAATAATCCATTTTTTCCTCGTGTATGGGATGTAGTGGGAACAAATAAGTTTGATACAAATCTGTATCATACAAATACAACCTGGGATATAATTCAATCATTTACAGAAGGTGAAACGACTACAAATACTATAGCTAATTGGGAGACACGAACATATACATTAGATTCGCGATCCGGATATTATAGATATATAGGTTTTCGAGTAAAAAATGATTATACTGCTTCAACCACTCAATTAGCCTTACAACTTAACAATATAAATTTTTTAACAAAGTTACAATTATTTACTGTATTAGAAAATATACAACAAGATACAGCATCTGATCCAAGTAAGTTTGTTTTATCAACCGAATCTACAGAATATATAAATTTATTAAATCCATCAAGTGGTACAGAAGAGTTTAAAAGAGATAAACGAAGTGACACGATCAAATCTATGTTTGAAACATATGGCCTGGCTATGAATGGACGAAGTAAATATATTAATACAAATATGTTATATTTATCAGAACTGTTTGATAATATCACATTAATACGATTGGTAAATTGTAATAGTTTGTTATCAGTGGAAGTCGAAACAAATATAAATATGAGTAGTGTTAGTTCGACAGAAGCCATCTATTTTTATATGGAAAATGTAAATGATAATGTGACATTAATCGGCACTACAAATAAAAAAATATTAATAACTAAAACGAGTAGCACAAATTATAATATTCTTGAAACAAATAGTGACGATAGTTATATACAGGATCTCTATGTTGGTCGGGTAGGAGATAGTCTATATTTTGATGGAATAATTATTGAATTGGGTAGTGTTACGGCAATGACGAGAGAGCCACCCGAATATATAGCTCCAGTTATACATTATACATTTGACGACGATGGAATAAATTCTGGTTCGTTCGGTTCTTCGAATTATAATTTGACACTACCTAGTGCCTTCAGTATTAATACTACAGAACAAAATATTGGAAGAGGATGTTTGGATACGCGTACAGTTCCGACATCATCTAGTGAATTGAATAGAACCACATTTCAACCATGGACTACATCTAACGAGTTTACAATAAGTTTATGGGGAAAGTGTAATCAGTATATTGGTACTGGACAAAGAATATTGAGTACAACAATAGATGGTAAAATTTGTGCAATACTTTTTTGGACCGCATCTAATAATATATTATTATTTTTTAATGGCAATTTTGATATATACTCAATACCAAATGTATTTGATAATATTTATCATCATTATTTGTTTACTTTCTCGGATAAAACAATCACTTTTTATTTGGACAGTGTTTCTCTACATACACGCACATTTGTTGATTCTTTTTCACGAAAAATAATGAGTACTCTATACCTGGGGGCAGCTAATAATACCGATCCCGTATTTAATGGTTTTATGGATGATTTCAGAATATATGATTATATAATAGATAGTACACATATTAATGCTTTATATGCCAAGACACCTATAACACTAGTAGTACCAGAGCCTGAGCCTGAGCCTGAGCCGGAGCCGGAGCCGGAGCCAGAGCCAGAGCCAGAGCCTGAGCCTGAACCTGAGCCTGAGCCCGAGCCTGAGCCGGAGCCTGAGCCTGAGCCTGAGCCTGAGCCTGAACCTGCGCCAGA